>JAEEGK010003987.1_pt1 | contig 36431 bp, 20 predicted proteins | sample 8958771 | NCBI WGS metagenome assembly JAEEGK01 (sample SAMN16246547, study PRJNA631951) | gut metagenome | biome: gut microbiome; feature: rumen; material: SC-attached | host: Bos | place: Iran: Karaj | collected 2018-10 | reverse complement strand
CTGGATACGGGCCACCTCTTCGTTGTTGAACCAGTAGGGCGCTTTTTTTTCCAACAATTCGTACGTCACCTGCGCATAAAGCTGACCGTAGTCGATCTCACCAGTGTTGTCGATCATCTGACTGTCAGGAATCAGGATACAGATGTATCGACGCGAACCTGTGGCATCCTTCAGCGGATGACGGTTGTTGGTGGTAGCCACGAACGAGGCGAATCGACGGCGATCCTCCTGGACACGTCCGAATATAGGACGCCCGTTCACCTTGCTCACAGACAGCGTCTGCTTCAGCGACGACTGCTGAGAGGGACGGATGGCGTCGAGCTCATCGAGGTTGACCAGCAGATTGTTCGTCAGCGCCATCTCCTTGTCGAATTTGTTCGACAAGTTCAGGTGGTCCAGATAGTACTCACGCAACTCTAGCGGCAGCAGCCGACGCACAAAGGTGGTCTTTCCGCAACCCTGCGGGCCAATTAGCGTGGGCACGCACTCATTGCCGTGCAGCATGTCCATCCCCAGCCAATGGGCAACGGCAGAGCGCAGCCAGATGGTGAGGAAGTTCAGCTGCTCAGAGCTGAGGCCAGGAATACGGCCGAAAACCCTGGCGATATGGTTCTGACCGTCCCAGACGGGCAATCCCTTAAGGAACACCTGCACAGGATTGTGCTCAGGCACCTCTTCCGACTGCACATACTCCGTAATCTCCGTCTTTGGACTGCCCTTCTCCATAATCTGCTCGCGCTTGGCACGAATCACGATACTGTTGAGGGCCGCCTGAGTCAGAGGACGGAATTCCAGATTCGCCTCTTCATCTGAGGCGTTCGAGAGACTGTCGATAGCTTCGACAGTGTTGCCTTCGGCTTTGTTGTCAGCTTCAGGCAGAATCGCAAACTCCAACTTCCCGTTGAGGATGTTTCGACGGAAGCGGTAGTTCGCCATCAGGAACTGCTCAATCACAAGCATTCCTTCCTGAGAGGCTCCTGGAGTCTCTGCAGGCATTACATTACTCATCTGCATACCTAATATAATATCAAAAGTCTAATCTACTTCCTTCAGGCCTGTTCCTTCGTAGTAATACGGGCGCGCTTTCCACAGCGTGCGTTTTCAAATTCGTTTGCAAAGGTACGAAAAAAAATCGTCAATTCCAATATTTTATCCGATTATTTTCACATTTATTTCAAATGTTAAAATGCTCCTGGCCTTGACAGGAAAGGCGATGTGAGAGATGATGTGAGGGAAATGTGAGGGAAATGTGAGGGATCTTTTGAATCCCTCACATCGCGAAACCCTTTTCAGTAAAGGCGATTTCAAAGAAAATGTGAGGGATGAGGCCTTTTTCAGCGAGAATAGTCCTCACTCCATGCGAGCAGTATTCCCACTATCAGTGTGCAGTATTCCCGCTGTCAGCGAGGTCGGAGTAATCCGCTTGTTTACTCCGACTAAACCGCCCGTTTACCCGTACCTTTCTGACAGTCGATAAGACTATCTAATTTCCCAATACTTGGCTCTTATGATGTTACATGAGCCTTTGTTTTTTGTTCCCAGCCTAGGGAACAATTTTTTCCTAGTTAGGAAACAATTGTGATGCGCACACAGGAGTTTTGAGGGACAAATCTTTAGGGCAAGGCGAAAAAAACTTGCCTTTTTCTTGGAAGTTTCGGAAATAATTTCTATATTTGCAACCGACTCAGGTAGCCTGCAAGGGTGAGCGGGTCGAATCTTATTGGAAAAAAGGACGTTACGAACGTTATCTTCGACGTGCAGATCTCGCAAATCAAAGCTCAGAAGATACGCAACCAGAACGTCCACTTTGGTGATGAAGTGATGACTTGACAAACGGAATTCTGAATAAGCATAGTAACGCGCGAAGATATTTGGGCGCACAAAATAGTCGATAATATTGGTGCAAAGGTAGGAAATAATTCTGAAATAAACATAAATTAATCCGAAAAACCGCATAATTATTGGTTTTTGTTGTACCTTTGCAGCAATGAAATCGAAGATTAACTCAAAAACCTTGCGAAACCTACTGGTTTTCATGCTGTTCATGACAAGCCAGCAGTATGTTTTCGCTATAGAGAATGATACCATCGCCGTACAAAGCGATTGTTGTGTAGACTCCACCGCCGAGAAGAAGGAGTCACCGTATGAGAAGCTCATCAAGGAGGGCGGCAGCATACAAAAGGGACTGTTTACCGTGCGTCATATCAAGGACGACTGGTATCTGGAAGTGCCCGATGCGCTGTTGGGACGTATGCTCCTTGCCGTCACCCGTTTCACCAGTACGCCTCAGGGCTTTAAGATGTTCAGTGGTGAGGAGGTGAACCGCTCGGCAATCTATCTGGAACAATATGGTGAGAAGACCATCTTCTTGCGGGAGTATGTGCAGTCGCAATATGCGAAGCCCGACGACCGTATCGCCATCTCGTTGAAACAGTCCTCTGCCGATCCTATTGTGGCGAAGTTTGAGGTGATCGGACGCAATCCCGATACCGGTGATCAGCTGATCAACGTCAGCAAATTCCTACTGACGGATAATAAGGTGAGCGGTTTCACGTCGTCCGACCGTACCATTCTCAGTATTGGCGGCCTACAGTCCGACCGAACGTTTATGGATACCATCAAGACCTATCCCATCAACCTTGAGATCCAGGCCCTTCGTACTTATGCGATGAACAATACGGCCAAGGTTCCCGCTTCTGTCACAGGTTCCGTCACCCTGGTGCTGAACACGTCTATCGTCTTGCTGCCGGAAGAGCCTATGCAGCCTCGGTATTCTGATGAGAGGGTGGGGTATTTCAATAACCGCATTACCTCGTTCAGCGATGAACAGCAGACACCGGAGCACGAGTCGATAATCTCCCGCTATCGTCTGGAGCCCAAGGATGTTGCGGCCTACAAGGCAGGAAAACTCGTGGAGCCCAAGAAACAGATTGTTTATTATATCGACCCGGCAACGCCCAAGAAATGGGTGAAGTATCTGAAGATGGGTATTGATGACTGGAACGTGGCTTTCGAGGCTGCGGGTTTCAAGAATGCGATCGTGGCCAAGGACTGGCCGGAGAACGACACGACGATGTCGCTCGACGATGCCCGTTTCTCCGTTCTCAGGTATTTGCCTTCAGAAACGGAGAATGCCTATGGTCCCCGTATCGTTGATCCCCGTAGCGGTGAGATCATCGAGGCTCATATCTGCTGGTATCATAATGTCATGAATCTGGTGAAGAAATGGTATATGACCCAGTGCGGAGCACTCGACAAACGGGCGCAGAAGATGGATTTCCCTGATGAACTCATGGGACAGCTGATCCGTTTTGTGTCGAGTCATGAAGTGGGTCACTCTCTGGGATTGCGACATAACATGATAGCCTCCCAGGCTACGCCCGTTGAGAAGTTGCGCGACAAAGCCTGGGTGGAGAAATACGGTCATACGTCGAGTATCATGGACTATGCCCGTTTCAACTATGTGGCTCAGCCCGAGGACAATATCAGTGAAAAGGGTCTCTTCCCACGCATCAACGACTATGACAAATGGGCCATCAAGTGGGGCTATCAGTATCGTCCGGAGTTTAAGGACCCCGTGAAGGAAAAAAAAGTCCTGCGTGAAGAAGTCACCAAAGTACTTAAAGATAACCGTCGTCTGTGGTGGAATGGTGATGAGGGTAAGGGAACAGACCCACGCAGTCAGACCGAGGACCTCGGCGACAACCAGATGAAAGCCAATGCCTATGGTATGAAGAACCTCCAGCGAGTCATGCAGAACCTCCAGAAGTGGACGGCTCAGCCCGACGGTGAGTATGAAGACCTGAGTGAGATGCATCGTGCTGTCCGTGCACAGTATCAGCGCTATGTGAACCATGTTCAGCGCTATCTCGGAGGCCGCTATACGAACAATGCTCCGGGACAGAAACCTTATGACTTCTTGTCGCGTGACGTACAGCGTGAGGCGGTAGCATGGCTTGGCAAATATGTACTTGAAGCACCGCTTTGGCTCTATCCTGAGGAGGTGGTGTCGAAACTCGGTATCGATGCTGCTGATGAGATCCGCAATCGTCAGTCAACGCTCATAGCGATGATGGTATCGCCAGGCATACTTTTTACGCTCCATAATAATGCATTACGTGCTGCTGATCCCTATCCTGTCAATGAATATTTGGACGATGTCTTCTCTTTGGTGTGGAAACCTGTCAACGATGCCAACGCCCTTCAGAACGACTATCTTCGTCAGCAGCAGCGTTCCTATGTCGACCTTTTGGGTACCATCCTGAATCCCGTCAAGGACAAGGAGTCTGGCAGCGTCGACATTAAGATTGTCCGTAGCGATGTGGTGCTTTATACCGAGCAGCATCTCGAGAAAATCGAGAAGTGGTTGAAGGCTCAGCCCGATGATGCTCACAACCGCAACCTTCTTCACCGCATCAACAATATCCGGCATAAATATAATAAGGATAATTAAAGGTTAAAAAGCTATATGAATCATTTTAAAACTTTCTGTCTTAGCCTGTTTTTGGCAGTATTTTTCACATCACAAGTTTCTGCTATCAATGCGACCTTACCGATAAAGGGAACGGTGATTTCACCTGCCGATCCCCATATCCAGTATACTGGTCGTATCAGTTTCACCAATCCAGAGCGTCCCACATGGAATTTTCCTGGCGTGCAGATTATCGCCGCCTTCGAGGGTACCTCATTGAAGATGAAAGCCAAGCCGCGTAGTGGTTATTTTATGGCGCAGATCGATCAGGCGGAACCGTTTAAGGTCGCTTTCCGAAGCGAGCGCGATTCTATGGTCACTCTCGCCACAGCCCTTCCTGACGGACAACATACGGTCCGTCTGATGTACATCATCGAGGGTTATGAGTTCTATCCGGAGTTCTGGGGTTTTATCCTTGATACAGGGAAGACGCTCGTCGACGCACCCGCTCTCCCCACCAGAAAGATCGAATTCATCGGCAATTCCATCACCTGCGGTTATGGTAACGAGGGTCTCAAGAAAGAAGAGGGCTTCGAATACGAGACAGAGAACCATTATTACTCCTATGCCTCCATTACAGCTCGTAAACTCAATGCCCAGCACTGGGTTGTTGCGCGTAGTGGCATCGGAGCCTATCGTAACTATGGTGAGGCCAAGACGGGTTCTCCTCGTTCGTGTATGCCTGTGCAGTACGAATATGTTGGCTATGCCTTCGACCTGAAGTTGCGTGATGAGACTTCTTTCCTTAGGGAAAAGTGGGATTTCAGCCGTTACCAGCCCGATGTCGTTTGTGTCAATCTTGGTACTAACGACCTTTCGACGAAACCCTATGATCTGGAATTGTTGAAACAGGGCTATCAGAAACTGTTGTCAATGATTCGCCAGCATAATCCAAAGGCAAAGATCGTGTTCCTCACAGGTACGATGCTCTACAATCAGGAACTGAAAGAGCAGAAACAAGTGCTCGATGAGGTGACGGCCGAGGCTCATAAGGCAGGTGATAAGGAGGTCTATCGTTTCGATATGGAACCAATAAGCGATGTGACGTTCTATGGTAACGACTGGCATCCGAACGTCTATCAGGACGAGAAGATGGCTGATGAACTCACGCCTTTCCTTCGTCAGCTGATGAACTGGAACTGAATTGTTTCCTGACGTCTTCGAGGATGCCTAACAGGTCGTTCATCGTCTCGGCACGAAGCATGGCGATACGTGTCTGACGGAAGTTGGGAATCCCTTTGAATATCGGTGTTGCAGCGAGGTGTCTTCTGGTATGGAGGATGCCTCGCTTCTCGTCTATCCGTTCCACGTTGATATGTAACAGCTCTTCCAGGATATCCAGTTTCTCGTCAAAGGTCAACGTCTCCCGACTGAAGATCCAGGGACAGCCGAAGGTAGCGCGTCCGATCATGATGGCATCGACACCGTAAGTCTCAAAGGCCTTGTCGGCCTCTTCGAGGGAGTGGATGTCACCGTTGCCTATAATAGGAATATGTATGCGAGGGTTGCGCTTCACCTCACCGATGAGGGACCAGTCGGCACTGCCTGTGTACATCTGACTGCGCGTGCGTCCGTGTATCGTCAGCGCCTGAATACCGCAGTCCTGCAGTTGTTCAGCCAGCGAGGTGATGATGAGTTGCTCGTGGTTCCAACCCAGACGGGTCTTCACCGTGACGGGCAGTTGTACGGCATCCACTACCTTCTGCGTGATCTCCAGCATCTTGGGGATGTTTTGCAGCATGCCTGCGCCAGCGCCTTTGCCTGCCACCTTCTTCACAGGACAACCGAAGTTCAGGTCTATCAGGTCTGGTCCGGCCTGTTCCACGATCTTGGCAGCTTCCACCATTGCCTCAACATCTCGTCCGTAGATCTGGATGCCTACGGGTCGTTCTGTGTCGCTGATGGTCAGCTTGGAGATGGTCGACTTTACATCACGGATCAAGGCTTCGGCACTCACGAACTCCGTATACACCATCGCTGCCCCAAACCGCTTGCAGAGCAGTCGGAAGCCGATATCTGTGACGTCCTCCATAGGTGCCAGAAACACTGGCTGAGGCCCGAATTCTATGTTTCCTATCTTCATTTCGGCTGCAAAGGTACATATTTTTTCTGAAATATTTGGAAGTTACAGGAAAAGTTCGTATCTTTGCTGCCGTAAAATGTTTAACCGTTTAAAAAGAATGCTATGGAGCAATTACTTCATTATGTGTGGAAGCACAAGATGTTCCCCTTAAAGGAACTGAAGACAACCGACGGTAAAAACGTCGAGGTGATTGACACAGGACTGCATAATCGCAATGCGGGCCCTGACTTCTTTAATGCGAAGGTCTGTATTGGCCGGACGCTCTGGGTGGGCAATGTAGAGATTCACGACAAATCGTCAGACTGGTATCTGCATGGTCACGACAAAGACTCCAATTATGACAATGTCATCTTGCATGTGGCAGGCGTCATTGATACCGATGTGAGGACTTCCAAAGGCGAGTATCTGCCTCAGCTCCAACTAGATGTGCCGCAGAGCGTCAGCGAGCATTACGAGGAACTGCTGAAAACTGACAGTTATCCGCCGTGTTACAAGGTGATTCCTGATTTGACGCCGTTGATGGTGCATGCCTGGATGGCGGCTTTGCAGACAGAACGTCTGGAACAGAAGACAGAGGCCATCTGTCATCGGGTAGAGCTGTGTAATGGCTCGTGGGAGGATGCCTATTTCGTGACCCTTGCCCGCAATTATGGCTTTGGCATTAACGGAGAGGTTTTCGAACAATGGGCCAGGGGTGTGCCGCTCAATGCGGTGGCTCATCATCGTGACGACCTCTTCCAGATCGAGGCGATCTTTATGGGACAAGCCGGACTTCTCGAGTTAGAGGCTGTGCCAGATTATTATCAGCAGGCCGCCCTCAACGAGGGATATTTTGCGAAACTTCGTAACGAATACCTCTATCTGGCGCATAAATTCTCGATGAAACCGATGGATTTTAAACTCTGGCGCTTCCTTCGTCTGCGTCCGCAGAACTTCCCGCATATCCGCATCTCACAATTGGCCAGCCTGTATTATCAGCGTAAGGCCGGACTCAGTCAACTCATTGAGTGCGAGAGTGTGGAAGATCTCAAAAAACTCTTCAGTTCGCATGTGACACCCTATTGGGAGACGCATTACACCTTTGGCTCAACGAGTAGCAAGAACGAAAAACACCTCTCTTACGGCTCGCTGAATCTGTTGATGATCAATACGGCCATTCCGATGCTCTTTGCCGTAGGCCGCCATCGGGGTAAGGAGGTGCTCTGCGACAAGGCCTTCGACTTTCTGGAGCAGTTGAAGGCGGAGAACAACTATATCATCCGGATGTGGCAACAGGTAGGACTTCCTGTCAAGTCGGCAGGCGACTCTCAGGCCCTTATCCAACTCAAAAAGGAATACTGCGACAAGCGCGAATGCCTCCGTTGTCGCTTTGGCTATGAATATTTAAAGAGATAGTATATGGAACAAGAGGTTTTTTATGCGATGGCGCTGACGCGCATCAGCAACTTTAATTTCCAGCAGGCGCTGGAACTATATCGCACCGTAGGCAGTGCACAGATGATTTTCGAACACCGTTATGATATCGGAGATATTCTCAAAGACTGTTCGCCTCGTCTTAAGGAGGCTCTCAAGGACTGGGATGAACCGATGAAACGGGCAGATTTTGAATTGAACTACATGCGTGAACACCAGATCCGCGCCTTAACGCTCAACGACGATGACTATCCTCAACGGCTTCAGGAGTGTGCCGACGCACCTATCGTCTTATATTATAGAGGTAATGCCGACTTGAATCAGGCCAAGATTATCAGTATCGTGGGAACCCGCCAGTGTACGCAGTACGGTATCGATTTGATACGTCGCTTTATGAGTGACCTGCGGATGCATTGTCCTGAGGTACTGATTGTCAGCGGACTGGCTTATGGCGTCGACATCAATGCTCATCGTCAGGCGTTGGAACAGGGTTATCCTACGGTTGCGGTCTTGGCTCACGGCCTCGATCAGATTTATCCTTATCACCATCGTGATACGGCGGCGCAGATGCTGGTTCATGGTGGACTACTGACGGAGTTTATGACCCAGACGAATGCCGACAAGCCGAACTTCGTGCGTCGTAACCGTATTGTGGCTGGTCTTTCGGATGCTTGCATTGTCATCGAAAGCAAGGCAAAAGGCGGAGGTCTCATCACAGCGGAGATTGCCCAAAGCTATGACCGCAATGTCTTCGCTTTTCCTGGAGCTGTTGGCATGTCGTGTTCCCAAGGGTGTAACAATCTGATACGTGACAATGTGGCTGCGCTGATTTCCAATGCCGATGACTTCGTGCGTGCGATGGGATGGCAGGATGAAACCAAAAGGAAGACGGCTTTATCCGATGGAATCGAGAGGGATCTATTCCCAGACCTCTCGCCGGAAGAGATGAAAGTGGTGAATCTGTTGCAAGAGACCAACGATCTGCAACTGAACATCCTCAGTGTGAAGTCGGGTATTCCCATCGGCCAATTAACGGCAATGCTCTTCAATCTTGAGATGAAGGGTGTCGTAAAACCCCTCGCTGGCGGTATGTATCACTTGTTGCAATAAAATTCTTCACGATTCACGCTGCACTCTTCACTTTTTTTCGTAACTTTGCAGCCGTTATGAAGGAAAAGTACATTTTTGAGACGAAGATGCAGGTGCGCGACTATGAGTGCGACATCGAAGGTATTGTGAACAACGCCAATTACCTGCATTACTGCGAGCATACCCGCCATCTGTTCCTGAAACAGTGTGGGCTGAGCTTCGCCGAGATGCATGAGAAAGGTGTGGATGCCGTTGTGGCACGAATGTCCATGCAGTTTAAGACCCCACTGAGGCCAGATGACGAGTTCTACTCTCGTCTTCGTCTGACCAAGGAGGGCATCAAGTACGTTTTCCACCACGATCTCTTTCGTGCGTCCGACGAGAAGTTAAGCTTCCGCGCACAAGTGGAACTTGTCTGCATTGTCAATGGTCGTCTCTCTGGCAGTGAGGACTATGATCGCGCCTTCGCCCCTTGGATGGAATAAAGGTTGGAGTAAACAAGAGTTTTAGTTACAGTAAACTCCCGGTTTACTCCGACTAAACCGCTAGTTTACCGGTACTAATCTGACAGTCGATAAGAGTTTTGATGGACAAATCTTTAGGGCAAGACGTTAAGTATAAGACAAAAAGAGTAAAAATCGTGAAAAGTAGTGGGGATTTGTGATTTTATTCGTAACTTTGCAGCGTTTTAATTCGAATTAATATGAAGATAGCTTTAATCGGCTACGGAAAGATGGGTAAGATGATCGAAGAGATTGCCCTCAGCCGTGGTCATGAAATCGTGAGTATCATTGATATTGATAACCAGCAGGACTTCGACTCGCCAGAGTTTGCGTCGGCTGATGTGGCCATCGAGTTTACTGCGCCCCAGGCGGCCTACGGCAACTATCTGAAAGCTTGGGCAAAGGGTGTGAAGGTGGTCAGCGGCTCTACGGGCTGGATGAAGGAGCATGGCGATGAGGTGCGCAAGGCGTGTGAGGAAGGCAAGACGCTCTTTTGGGCTTCGAACTTCTCTATCGGCGTAGCCATCTTCTCGGCAGTGAACCGTTATCTGGCGAAGATCATGAACCAGTTCCCACAGTACGATGTGGAGATGGAGGAGACACATCATGTGCATAAGCTCGATCATCCCAGTGGCACAGCCATTACATTAGCCGAAGAGATTGTGGAGAACATCGACCGCAAGGAGACCTGGAAGGAAGATACGACAGACAAGAAGTTCCTGCGTGTAGACCATATCCGTCGTGGTGAGGTGCCAGGCATCCACACTATCCGCTATGACTCGGATGCCGACTTGATTACGATTACCCACGATGCACATAGCCGCAAGGGCTTTGCCCTCGGCGCCGTATTGGCAGCAGAGTATACCAAGGATCATCAGGGACTTCTGACCATTTCCGACATGTTTAAGTTTTAAGCTATGGAGAAGAAGAAAAAATTCAATCCGAAGAAGCAGTGGGCGAAGTTCATCGTTGTACTGGTGCTCTATCTGTTGTTCTTATATTGGGTAGGTTCATGGTGGGGACTGCTCGTCATCCCGTTTATCTATGATGTCTATATCACCAAGAAGATCAAGTGGCAGTGGTGGAAAGAGTCGGAAGGCCCTGTGAAGTGGATCATGTCGTGGGTCGATGCCCTCGTGTTTGCCCTCGTAGCCGTCTACTTCATCAATCTGTTCTTCTTCCAGAACTACGTGATTCCATCGAGTTCACTGGAGAAGAGTTTGCTGACGGGCGACTATCTGTTTGTATCGAAGGTGAGCTACGGACCACGTATTCCGCAGACGCCGCTGACGATGCCTCTGACCCAGCATACGCTGCCGATGATTGAGTGCAAGAGCTATATCGAGTGGCCGCAGTGGGACTATCGTCGTGTGAAAGGATTTGGAAAGGTGCAGTTGAACGATATCGTGGTCTTCAACTATCCCGCTGGCGATACACTCTGCTCTGACATGAAATATCAGGCCAATGATTTCTATCGGCTCTGTTATCAGTTTGGTTATCAACGCTATCCTCAGCGCCCTGATCCAGACTCGCTTGATGTCGGTGTACGTCGTCAGCTCTTTGAGGCCATCTATCAGGGCGGACGTCAATTTATTGAGGAGAACCGTCAGGAGTTTGGTGAGATCATTACTCGTCCCGCCGACCGTCGTGAGAACTATGTGAAGCGTTGTGTGGGTCTGCCTGGACAGACCTTGCAGATCAAAGATCATATTATCTATCTTGATGGAAAAGCTAATAAGGAACCAGAAAATGTGCAGTACACTTATCGTCTGAAGTTCAAGAAGAGTCTCAGCGACGAGGTGATGAAAGACCTCGGTATCACGATGGAGGATATGATGAGCTTGAACACACTGGGCTATATCCCTCTGACGAAGCGTGCCCTTGAGGAGTTGAAACGACAGGGCTTTATTGATAATGCCGAACTGAATGATGAGGCTGACGAATGGGACATCTATCCTCTGAACGGTAATATGCACTGGACCCGCGACAACTATGGTCCTATCTGGATTCCAGAGAAGGGCAAGAGTATCCAGCTGACTCTAGATAATATCGCCATTTACGAGCGTCCTATCCGTACATACGAGGGCAATACCTTTGAGGTGAAGGACGGTAAGATAATCATCAATGGCAAGGAAGCCAAGGAGTATACCTTTAAGATGGATTACTATTGGATGATGGGTGACAACCGTCATAACTCTCTCGACTCCCGTTACTGGGGCTTTGTGCCTGAGGATCATATCGTAGGTAAGCCCATCTTCATCTGGTGGAGCAGCGATCCTGATCGCGGGGGCTTTGGAGGCGTCAGATGGAGCCGACTGTTTAGGTTCGTGGATAATATTAAGTAGTTGAGAGTTTAGAGTTGAAAGGGACGGTGAAGTTCATAGTGGCGATGGCGGTGGCGCTGGTGGTAATGCTGGCGTTCCGTAGCCTTGTGATGACCGTCTGTACCGTTGATGGCAAGGGTTTGGAACCTGTGTTTCAAGCAGGCGACCGGGTGGTAGTCAACCGTTGGAGTTATGGCTTGCGTACTGGTGAGAAAGGCGGACTCTTCGATTATGGCCGTATCTGTCGTCAGGACATAAAAAAAGGTGATTTCATCGCGTTCGAGGATTCGCTGGGTGAGGTGCTGATTTGTCGTTGTGCGGGAGTGCCGGGGGATACGATTATGAAGAATGTTGTGGTTCCTGGTCTGGTGAATTGTGCCGATCAGGACTATTATTGGGTGGAACCTGTTGGTAAAAACAATTTGTTGAGTAGCCGCCAGTTGGGGTTCATCCCCGAGCAGCGCATCATCGGACGTGCTTGTCTGGTGCTTTACAGTCGTGAACCGTCGGCTCCTTTCTGGAAAGGTTATCGTAGTGAACGCTTATTACTGCCCCGATGACCGTTCTGCTCAGCACAACATATTTTGGGCCTGTCCAGTGGTATCAGAAACTCTATCGCTCCGATGAGGCTGAGATAGAACAGTGGGAGAGTTTCCAGAAGCAGACCTATCGTAACCGTTGTCTGATAGCAGCCCCAAACGGTATTCAGGCCTTGACAGTACCCGTAGAGCATACTGTAAGCCCTCTGATCAAAGACTTGAAGGTCAGCGATCATGGCAATTGGCGCCATCTGCATTGGAACGCTCTTGTTACTGCCTACAGCGAATCACCTTTCTTTGAGTATTACCAAGACGACATCCGTCCGTTCTATGAACAACGATGGGACTATCTGTTGGATTACAACGAGGCCATCCGCACCAAAATATGCGAATTGATCGACATTCAGCCCAAGGTTACTTTAACCGGAGAGTATTCTCGTTCCTCGGATAATGACTATCGTGAGGCGATACGCCCTAAGCATTCTGCTCCTGATCCAGACTTCACCCCTAGGCCCTATTACCAAGTATATCAGCAGAAACATGGTTTCCTGCCTAATCTGTCTATCCTCGACCTGCTCTTCAATATGGGACCGGAGAGTATCTTCTATCTTTAAATGAGTATGATGATGACCAAGACAAACAAGATAAGCCGCTATCTGCTGTGTGTAGCATTCTTCACGCTTCAGCTTTTATGCCTCACCAGCTCAGCCCAGACGGTACATTTTTATACCTCAGACAAATTGTCGAGTAACCAGATTACCCGTATCTGTCAGGATAAAGTGGGTTATATCTGGGTAGGAACGGAGTATGGCTTGAACAAGTACGATGGCTATCGGTTTACGAATTATCTTCATGAGACAGATGACACGACATCCGTCTGCAGCAACGTCATCTCTTTTCTCTTTGCTGATTCCAAAGGAACCGTTTGGGTGGGAACGCAGAAAGGACTCGACAGGTATGACGATGTCAACGACCGTTTTGAACACATCCCCTTACGTGGAGCCACACAGGTGCCACGCATCAATCACATGATTCAGGAAGATGAGGACCATCTGCTGATAGGTACGGCAGGCTATGGTCTCTTCCGTCTGGACATTCGCAATAATCAGAGCCAGAAACTCAATGATTATGCGACAAGTGATAATAACTACTTCAGTCATATCATCATCGACAGTGAAGGTGCTTTTTGGAAATCTGGTCATGGTAACAGCATTGTTCGTCGTTCACCAAAGGGAGAATTGGAAGAATTCACTTCGCCTTATGGTACGGTGACTGATTTTGTGGAATACGAAGGTGGCGTACTGATGGTATGTATTCATGGGTTGCTTTATTATCGTGATGGAGAGATAAAGACTGATTTCATCGATATGGGCTCGTTCAACGGCAAGGATTTGTTTTTCAGAGTTGCGATGAAAGACCGTAAAGGAAATCTTTTTGTTGGCACGATGGGCAATGGACTGTGTTGGATTCCCCGTGGTAGTCGTCAACTGACACAGTATGACTATCAGAGTGCAGCTTTCGACTTGAACACCTCATGTGTTTGGGCCCTTTTCGAAGATAACCAGGACAACATCTGGGTGGGCGGTCAGAAACGAGGCTTGTTGCTGTTGCCTCAGAAAGAATCGCTCTTCCGAAGCTGGAAATTTGCTGATCTGCACATGAACATCGGTGGTTCGCTGACATCCATCTGTGCCGGTGATAACGGAATGACTTGGTGTGCCGTTCAGAATAATGGTATTTTCGGACTTGATGCGAAGGGTCGTCTGGTATCGCATCCTGCCTCACCAGAAGGAACCTATCTGATATATAGGGATACACAAGGCAACTATTGGATAGGAACTAACGGCTCTCTTCATGCTTACAATCCCCTGACGGGAGTCTCGCAGATAAAGGCTTCTTTCGACAACGGCTTTATTAACGCCATTACCGATGATGGACAGGGGCACCTGCTCTTTTCACTTTTTGGAGAAGGTATGTGTTCCTATGATATCAGAAGTGGGAATCTCAAAAAGTTCTCTATGCGTCAGGAGGATCAGGGACGTGGACGTCTGCATAATGACTGGATATCGGAACTATATACCGATAGTCAAGGAAAGATATGGATCTGCACAGCATCGGGCATCAATTGTTATGACCCTGTAGAAGACCATTTCCATCCATACGGCTGGGAGGTTATCCTGGACTATAATGCTATAGAGTCGGTTTGTGAGACGAGTGATCATTGGTTTCTTTTCGGTACAAATACCGGTCTTTATATCTACGATACCAGAAAGAAGGAAGCTGTACCTTTCCCTGGAGCTGAGGTATTGGGTAACAAGGTGGTCTGTAGTATCGTGGAAGATCAGTTTGGTGATCTTTGGTGTAGCACGACAATGGGTATCTGGCAGTATCATGACGGGAAGTTTGTGGGGTATATCCACGGAAACGGTCTTGCCAGTCGTGAGTATGTCAGTGGGGTGAGCATGCATACCAAAGACGGGCGTATCTGGTTCGGTTTCAGCGATGGAATCACCTCTTTTATACCGACATCACTGCAAGACTATCGACCCAGTCAGGAGAAAGTACAACTGACAGGACTTTTCGTTGGTGGCACACCTGTCAGAGGCAGTGACCGCTTTGTCCTTTCCTATATTGATAACACGTTTACGATGGAGTTCTCGTTGCTGAACTATTCGAATGCAGAGAATGTCATCTATGAGTATCGGTTGAATGGAGCCAAAGACTGGACCAGGACCACTGCTGGCAGCAATGTCGTATCGTTCCATCATCTCCAGCCAGGTTCTTATGCGATGGAGGTACGTGCGCTGGACAATGGTATCTATACGGAATCTCAGGTGTATCATATCATTGTTGAGGCACCTTGGTATCGTTCTTCTCTCGCGTACCTTATTTATATATTATTGTTCATGGGTGTCGTAGGATTTCTTGGCTGGAGCTATCGTAAGCGGGCGCACCGTCAACTTGATGAAGATAAGATGAAGTTCCTCATCAATGCCACACATGATATCCGTTCGCCGTTGACACTGATTATGAGTCCGTTACATAAACTGCTGAAGCGCGATCTGGACAGAGATGTGAAGGAAGAACTGAAGACCATCGAACATAATGCCGGACGTATTCAGAATCTGGTGAATCAGATTCTTGATATCAGAAAGATTGACAAGCAGCAGATGAAGTTGCAATGCCAGGAGACTGATATCGTACAATATGTGGGGAATATCCTGAAACCTTATGAGTATACGGCTAAGGAACGGGGCATGACTTTCACTTACGCACCGACCTTAGACCGGCTGAACGTTTGGTTGGATCGAAATGCGCTGGACAAAGTGGTAGACAATCTTCTGTCGAACGCCTTCAAATATACCTATGACGGAGGCGAGATAGAGTTACGGATATCTCAGCCTGACGAGAAAACCGCAGAGTTGCAGGTCATAGATACTGGAATGGGAATCAAAGGCGATGTCCATAAGATCTTCGACCGTTTCTATCAGGGTAGCGCATCACGTTCCCTGCATATTGAGGGTACGGGCATTGGACTGAATCTTTGTAAGATGATTGTCGAGATGCATCATGGTACGATAGAAGCGGCAAACCGAGACGATATGCAGGGCAGTATCTTTACCGTCCGGTTGCCATTAGGCAATAGTCATCTGGCGAAGGAAGAGATCCTGAATACCGATGAAATGGAGAAAAATTCCAGACAGAAGGCACAATCAAACTATCGGGTTTTGGTTGTAGACGACGATGAGGAGATAGGGACATACATCCGGCAGGAACTGGGCGGTTATTATTATATCACCGCTGTGACAAGTGCCCGTGAGGCCATGCGGAAGCTCCTTGGGTCTGAGGCTGACAGACAATACGATGTGGTGATCAGCGATGTGATGATGCCCGAGATGGATGGTTTCACTTTCCTCCGGCTGGTGAAGACAAATATGAATCTCAGCCATATTCCTGTGGTCATGTTGACTTCGAAGACTGATGTGGCCAATCGTCTGGAGGGACTGGAGAAGGGTGCCGATGCCTATCTCGCCAAACCTTTTAATATGGATGAGTTGCATGTGGTCATCAACAACCTGATTAATAAGACACTGCGTCTGCGTGGTAAATACTCTGGCACCCAGCAGCAGAAAGACAAGGTGGAAGAGAAGAAGGTAAAAGGTAACGACGAGATACTGATGGAACGCATCATGAAAGTCATCAACGCCCATCTCTCCGACAGTGACTTCAGTGTGGAGACGCTTACTTCCGAGGTTGGTATCAGCCGTGCTCAATTGCATCGGAAGATGAAAGAAATGACAGGATTGCCCGTCAGCGAGTTCATCAGAAACATCCGTCTGGAGCAGGCGGTGAGGTTACTGAAGGAACAGAAAGTCAATGTGACACAGGTGGCCTATGCCGTCGGATTCAGTACGCTGGCGCATTTCTCAACCGTCTTCAGAAAGCAGTTTGGCGTCTCGCCTTCTGACTATATTGAGCAAAATATGCAGTCAGATACAAATAGACAATGAAACGAAACATACGTGAAAGCCTTGTTAGTTAAAAGATAGTAATTTTGCGGCCAGAATTTCTGATCAAACAACTTATTTTTAACTAACAAAAAACGTATGAGTTTCAAAGCAAAGAAAACAGCCTTGTGTGTTGGATTATGCTTTATGGGCATGATCTCTGCACAACAGGCTTCGGCAGCTACTGAATCAGTGGCTTCCGTACAGCAAACGAAGCAGGCAACCGGTCATGTGGCAGACTCTCAGGGTCCGCTGATTGGTGCCACGGTTATGGAGAAAGGTACCAACAATGGTACTGTTACTGATTTCAACGGTAACTTCTCTCTTAATGTCAAGCCGGGCGCAACGCTCGTCATCTCTTATGTGGGCTATGAGTCCCAGGAAATCAAAGCCGGAGACAATGTAGTTGTAAACCTTAAGGAAGACGGTCACCTTGTGAACGAGGTGGTTGTGATCGGTTATGGTACCCAGCGTCGTGAGGCCGTGACGGGTTCTGTGGCCAACATCGGTGGTGAGAAACTGAATCAGATTGCAGCCAGCAACGCAGCTCAGGCTCTGCAGGGTCGAGTAGCAGGTGTGCTGATGACACAGACTTCTTCTAAGCCTGGTGCCGAGATGCAGATCCGTATCCGTGGTCAGCGCTCACTGACAGCCTCTAACGACCCGCTGATCGTGCTCGACGGTATCCCCTTCATGGGTAATCTGTCGGACATCAACCCCGCCGATATCAAGTCGATGGATATTTTGAAGGATGCCTCTGCTACCGCTATCTACGGTTCTCGTGGTGCTAATGGTGTCATTATCATCACTACCGTTAAGGGTAGTCAAGGTGCTCCAGCCAAGGTAACCTATAATGGTTATGTCAGTTTCAAGAAGATTTTCAAGAAGTATCCGATGATGGACGGTCCTACCTTCTCGAAGTTCCGTCAGGCAGCAGGACTCTATCAGAACTCTCTTGATGAGAATGAGAATACAAATACAGACTGGCAGGATCTGTACTACCAGACAGGTGTTGGTCATAATCACGACGTGAGTGTCGCTGGTGGTACCAACGGCGGTAGTTATAGCTTCGGTGCTGGTTATTATCACGATGAATCGGTGGTTCCCACTGAGCAGTATAACCGTATCTCTGTTCGTGGTAACTTCGACCAAAAGGTTGGTGAATGGTTCCGTTTCGGTCTGAATACCAATAATAGCTATAATAAGACAGAGGGTGTGAACGACATGTATGGTGTTCTGAGTAAGAGCCCGTTGGCAAGTCCGTATGATGAGAACGGAAATCTGAAGCGCTACATCTCACTGCCTGCTGACGATCAGAGCGTAGTAACCAAGGAGACCGTAAAGCGCGACAAGGATGTATGGCTCAACGAAACCAAGGGTATCGGTTCATATAACACCCTCTTCGGTGAGGTGAAATGCCCATGGGTCGAGGGTCTGAGCTATCGTATCAACATCGGTCTGAACTTCCGCAGCTCAAAGGGTGGTAACTTTACCGGTACAGGTGTTAATAATAAGGATGCCAATGCCGTTAATGGCGGCGGCATCTCTGAGAACCAGACGCGTAACTGGGCTGTAGAGAACCTGATTACCTTCGATCGTACCTTCGCTGAGAAGCACAACATCAACGTTGTTGGCATGTATTCTGCCGAGCAGACCACTTACGAGTCTACTGGTGCCTCAGCACAGGAAATTCCTGCTGACTTCTTCCAGTACTATGCACTCGACAAGGCTACAGGCCAGGTTAACCTCAACAACTATAACTACTGGCAGAGCGGTCTGATGTCTTGGATGGGTCGTGTGATGTACTCTTATGATAATAAGTATATGCTTTCTGTTGCTCTTCGTTCCGACGCTTCTTCACGTCTGGCAAAGGGTCACCAGTGGCACACATATCCCGCTGTCAGCGCTGGTTGGAACATCGCCCGTGAGAGTTTCATGGAGAATCTGACTTGGATTGACAACCTGAAGCTGCGCGTAGGTTATGGTGAGACCTCTAACCAGAGTATCAATCCTTATTCTACCCTTGGTGGTCTGGCTATCCGTAACTATAACTTCGGTAATGGAACCAATTACATGGCTGGTTACTATGTGAATGCATTGCCTAACCCCGAACTGGGATGGGAGTATTCCAAGACTTGGAACTTCGGTCTTGACTTCTCTCTGTTCAATGGCCGTCTGTCAGGATCATTCGAGTACTATACTCAGAAGACCAAGGACATCCTGCTCGATGTTTCACTGCCTTCTACCTCTGGTGTAAGCAGCTACACGGGTAACATTGGTAACACTGAGAACAAAGGTTTCGAGCTGACGTTGAACGGAATCATCATTGACAACAAGAATGGTTGGAACTGGGAAGCTGGTATCAACCTGTATGCAAACCGCAACAAGCTGACCAAGCTGACGGGTGCTGACGTGGTTAAGCCCGACGGCACAAAGGAGCCGGAGAGAGATGAGGCTAACCGTTGGTTCGTGGGTCATCCTATTGATGTCATCTATGACTATGAGTATGAAGGTCTTTGGAACGAGAGCGACATTGTTACAGGTCCTGATGGCAAGACCAACCTCGAAATTCTGGAGCCAGGCGGTAACCTGGGTATGATTAAGGTGAAGTACACCGGTGATTATGATGCCAATGGTATGCCAACTCGACAGATTGGTGCTGAGGATCGTCAGATCATGAGTATGGAGCCCGACCTCATTGGTGGTTTCAATACGACTGTAGGCTATAAGGGCTTCGACCTCACAGTAATCGGTGCTTTCCAGATTGGTGGTAAGCTTATCAGTGCCATCCACTCTGCTAACGGTTACCTGAATATGTTGACAGGTCGTCGCGGACAGCTGGATGTTGACTACTGGACACCAGAAAACACAGGTGCCAAGTATCCGAAGCCCGGTGGTATTCAGAGCGGTGATAACCCCAAGTATGGTTCTACCCTCGGTTACTTCGATGCCGGTTATCTGAAGATCCGTGCTATTACTCTCGGTTACAACTTCGAGAACCTTAAGGCTGTGAAGGATCTCGGTATCAGCCGTCTGCGCCTCTATGCAACGATTCAGAACCCGCTTGTTCTCTTCTCTCCGTTTAACAATGAGAGCGGACTTGATCCTGAGACCAACTCCTATGCCACTCAGAATACGGCTGTTGCCATCGACGGTTACACAGGCAAGCACAGAATGCCAATCGTCGGTTACAACACGCCTGCTACCCGCAACTTCTTGTTCGGTATCAACGTGACGTTCTAATGCATAATTAATAATTCATAATGCATAATAAAAAAACAATAGTTATGAAAACGAAAAGTATCAAATATATTCTTGCTGCGGGTTTGGTTTGCTGTGGTCTCTCCACAACTATGACGTCCTGCAACGATGTGCTCGACGAGCAGCCGCGCAGCCAGTTCGACCCGACATTCTTCACCACGAAGAAGGGTATTGAGGGCGGTCTGACATCGCTCTATGCCCACCTGCGCTATTTCTATGGCAACGGTTATTTCCTGAACAGCGTGGAGACTGGTACCGATGAGTATACCTACGCACAGTCTGCCGATGGTAACTTCAAGGATGCCGACCTCTCTGGCGTTGGTTCCATGACACCTAATAACTCTATCGCAGGTTCTATCTGGGGTACCGCATTCCCCAATATCAATACGGCCAGCGGTATTATTGAGAACGGTGCAGCTGCTGGCATTGATAACGCCCTGCTCGCTGAGGCTTATTTCTTCCGTGGCTTCGACTACTTCCTGTTGGTGCAGACTTACGGTGGCGTGCCCCTCGATCTGGGTGCCGGTGAGCTGAAGTTCAACACCTCTACCGTTCGTACTTCTGTACGTAATACTGTTCCTGAGGTTTATGCAGCCATCTTCAGCGATCTGGAGAAGGCTCTGGCCGATCTGCCTGAGAATCCTCGTATGACAGGTACTGTCACTAAGAACGTGGCTCGTCTGTACCTTGCAAAGGCTTATCTGACATATGCTTGGTGGTTGGAGAATCCCAACAATATTCCTACCTATCCTGAGTGCAGCCGTAATGCCGGTGAGGCTCAGACCTACTTCAAGAAGGCTTACGACATGGCTAAGGCAGCTATCGATAATCCTGGACCTTATGGTCTGCAGCCCACTTTCTACGATGTTAACGTAGCTACCAACGACCGCAACTCTGAGATTATGCTCTATGCTGATCACGATGAGGACGAGAAGTATGGTAACGGCGGTGTCGGTTATGGCTGGGGTAGCGGTGGTTCTCCTGAGAACTTCGCTTACTGGATGGAGACCTGGAACTACACCGAGATGACAGCCAAGGCCGCTTCTGGCGCTGTGATTAATCCCGTTCAGCGTGAGGCTGTGCAGGGTCTCGGACGTCCTTGGACACGTATGGCTCCTGTAGCTGACGCCTTCATGAAGGGCGGCGTATGGGAAGATGAGGTTAAGGCCATCGACTCCCGTTACGATGCTACATTCACCCTGAGCTACTTCACCAACTGGAACAAAGCTGGTGGTGCAGAGCCTTATGTCTTAGGTGCCAACGGCATGCAGGTAAAACCTGATGAGGCTTACTTTACCTGGGTAGCCGAGAGCGAGGACAGCAAGATCAATTATACGGGTGCCGATGGTAAACTTGGCTTCGGTGAGCTGCCTGGTCGTGCAGACTTCGTTGTCGCAGTCAACCATATCAGCCGTAAGAAGTACCCCTGTAACTGGAAGATTGGTATTTATCGCACTGACAACGCCGGTGGCCTGGGTTCAAAGGTTAACGGTGGTAGCCCCCGTCCTTGGAACATTGCCAAGTTCTCTGAGTTTTATCTCCTCGCTGCTGAGGCTGCTGTGAAACTCAATGACAATGCAAATGCCTATAAGTATGTAAATGTTCTCCGTGAGCGTGCCGGTAAGCAGACCTACTGCGTGAATGCACGTGCTCCTTTCTCTGCTGACCACAGCGCTGAGATGATTGCTGCTACACCAGCAACCATTACAATTGACTACATCCTCGACGAACGCAGCCGTGAGTTCTGGGGTGAGGGTTATCGTTGGTATGACCTCGTCCGCACTCAGAAGTGGGCAGAGCGTGCAACGACCTACCACATCGCAGGTAGCGGTTACACCGACAAGGATCTGGAGACATTCACCCGTACCATCCCCGCTGATTATTACATCCGTCCTATCCCACAGGGACAGATCGACGGTATGAAGATGAGCGATGAGGAAAAGAAAGCATATCAGAATCCCGCATATAGGAATTGATTGATTAGTTAGGTTAGTTTAAAAACTCTCTCTTGTTAGACACCAGTCGCGGTCACACGGCTGGTGTTTTTTGTTGTAGACTAATGTTGAGTCTACAAAAATTGCCGATTTCATCGCTAAAAGTCCAAGATTTTTCGCTGAGGAGCACGACATCTACACTTACATCATCCGTTATCCGTAGAAAAAAATCGAAGGAAAACGCTTGGTTAAAAGATGTTAATTGTTAAGGTGGGTATTAAAATAATACCCGCCTTTTCAATTAAAAAGTCTATATTTGCAGAACGTTTCTTTTAAAAAACCTAACAGATGAAACAAAACAATCCGTTACGACAGGTCTTGACATTGGCCCTATTGCTGCTCGTTTGCAGTACGGCCCAAGCCCAACAAACTTGGAGTCTGAAGAACAATTTGTTGTATGATGCGACGCTGACACCGAACCTTGGCTTCGAGGGAAAAGTGGGTAAGCGCTCGACACTCCAACTGTTTTATGGCCTCAACCCCTGGAAGTTTTCAGAAACGAAGAAACTGCGCCATTGGTCGCTGATGCCCGAATACCGTTACTGGCTCTCGGACAAGGGACCCTTTGGTGGATGGTTCACAGGTGTTCATGCCCTCGGTGGCGAGTTTAACGTGGGTGGCGACGTCTGGCCAATCTCGTTTGTGAAGACCCTCAAAGAGAATCGCTACGAGGGTTGGTTCATTGGCGGAGGCCTCACCATCGGCCACGCTTGGCGACTCTCCGACCATTGGAATCTCGAGGCGGCATTGGGTGTGGGGTATATCCGATTCAAGTACGACAAGTATGCTAATGAATGGTGCGGACCGTTGCTGGAGAGCAAGCCCTACAACTATGTCGGTCCCACGAAACTGGCACTGAACATTTCCTATGTGTTTGGCAAGCAGCCTCAGCCCATCATTGTGGAGCTGGAGCCGGAACTTGTACCCATGCCTGTGGTTGAACCTTACAAACCTGACTATCATCTGGCTTATCTGGAGCCCAAGGCCGAACAGGAGAAGGCACGCAACCTGAAAGGTCAGGCTTATCTCGACTTTGTGGTGAACAAGACCGATATCCGTCGTGACTACCGTCGCAATGCTGATGAACTGCGGAAGGTGGAGGAGACCATCAATGTGGTGCGTCAGGATCCGAATATCACGATTACACATATCGGCATTCATGGCTATGCCTCGCCTGAGGGCAGCTATGCCTCAAACGCCCGATTGGCTGAGGGCAGAGCACAGGCCTTCAAGGACTACGTGCAACAACTGATAGATGTGCCCGCACGACTTTTCAGCGTAGAGTCGACGCCAGAGGATTGGGAAGGTCTAGAGCGAGCTCTCGAAAAGGATGGCGATGTGCAGGTGCTGGCCATCGTTCGCAGCGATGCCAAGCCTGATGAGAAGGAACGCCTGTTGAAGACGCGCTATCCGGCTCAATGGAAGCAGTTGCTGACTGACGTTTTCCCCGCCCTGCGCCATAGCGACTATACGGTGAGCTATACTATCCGACCCTTCACCATCGATGAGGCGAAGGAGATTATCCGTCAGAAACCGCAACAGCTGAGTCTCAACGAGATGTTCCTTGTGGCGAACACCTATACGCCAGGATCGCAAGACTTCAACGAGGTGTTTGAAACGGCGGTGAGGATGTATCCTGATGATGAGACAGCGAATCTAAATGCGGCCGTGATTGCACTGCAGAAGAATGACCTGCAGGCTGCGGAGCGTTATCTGAAGAAGGCAGGCAATAGTCCTCAGGCACTGAATGCTCGAGGGGTATTGGCTGTGCGCTCTGGTGATAAACAGGCTGCTGAGCGCTTCTGGCGCCAGAGTACGCTCCCCGAGGCCCAGCACAACCTCAAAGAACTCGAAAAAACTTTTTAATTTTCAATATTTTATTAACTCTTTAAAACTTTACAATTATGAAAAAAAGTATGTTTTTTGGAGCACTGTTCGCAGCTGGAATGCTGATGACTGCATGCTCAAGTGACAATGACGCTGTTCAGGAGACTTCTCTTGACAACAAGTTCGATGCACAAGGCAATGCCTACATGAACATTGCCATTAATCTCCCTACCACTTCCGGTAGTACTACTCGTGCCAACGGCGAGTTTAATCATGGTACAGCAGCAGAGTATGCCGTGAAGGACGCTGTGCTGATTTTGTTTAAGGGTACTAACGAGAGTACTGCGACGTTTAATGGTGCCTATGCCCTGCCAACTGAAAAGGTTAAGCAGACCGTTACCAACGATCAAATCTCTGACCGCCTGCTCTATACACAGCAGATTAATAAGGGTGAAAATGCCATTTCTGGCAGTGATCACATTTATGCTTTTGTAGCTGTCAATACCAATGGCAAGTTTTCAGTCAACTCAACCACTCGTGTTTTGACTGTGACGACAAAGACAGGCTCTGAGGTGATGGAAAAAGGTACCACTACGTTCTCGACATTTAGAGACTATATTCTGAATGTTGTCGGAGATCCAACAACTAATGGTTTATTGATGACGAATCCTCCGACGAACAGTGCAGGTGGAGGTTCGGCCGCTCCCGCAAGTACAAATATCAGATGGATGCCAGAACTAACAGCAGCTCACATCTACAATTCAATAGAGGAAGCTTATTCTGGTGATAAATTCGTGGAAATTTATGTAGAACGTGCTGCTGCAAAGATTGATTTGAGTGTTCCTTCTGGCTCTTCTACAGGACTGACCACAAATGATGCTGTGAAATACGATCCTAGCGGCATTTTATGGGAGGTGCAGAATTATAATACTTCTTACTACTTGACTCGTCATGTCAGTACGACTTATCTGGGTTATACCAGTAGTTTGCTTACAACGCCCATTTATCGTTTTGCAGAGAAGACGGCAATAGATCCAGATATGGCCACAAAGAACTATCGTATCCCTTGGGCAGAGGATATTAATTACACTTCGACGGCCCCAGAGAACGTACCAACTACTGGCACGCAGGCCACATTAACCAAGACTCCTAGCGATGTTGTGTATTTAGCTGAAAATACAGTTGACGAGGAAAGTCTGAAGCAGCAATATACCACCCGTATTGTGTTGGCAGTTCCGTTTAATAACGGTACGAGTTTCTATACCTCTTCACTGGGTGGTGGCGATGAAATTTTCAGCGTTGATGATATGGAGACCAAAGTAAAAGCGTACATTACAAATAAGTTCTCTAAGACCGCAACTGGTATTACATTCACTAATGCCGCAGATGGAAGCGCAACAGTTACGGCAGTGACATTAAGCGATGGCAATGCTACGGACATAGCGAATATCGTTTCCGATTTAGGTTCTAATGCCCAGTTCAGTTATTACAAGGATGGAATGGCTTACTACAAGGTTCTCGTCAAGCACTTTGGCGACGTTGAGACACCTTTGAAGTCAGCTGCAGATATTCCAGGTTCAACATATAATGATGTTTATCCATCTGCCACCCGTGCTCAAGACTACTTAGGCCGCTATAGTATTGTACGTAACAACTGGTATCAAATAACATTGGATGGTATTAAGCACATTGGTAAACCCTCAGTGCCTGAGATTCCTACTGATACGCCTGACGATGAGATTGATGCTTACTTGAAGGTGCGTATCAATATTCTTTCATGGGGTATTCGTACTCAGCATGTAACACTCTAGCGTAAAATTGATGCAAGAATTTCATAATTGTAAGATAGTGGGGGCGGGGCCCCGTCCCCACTTTTTACAAATCATCGCCTTGCTGCTGATAGCCATGCTATTGGCGAGTTGCTCCGATTCAGAGAAGTCAGAGCCGTCTCCACCTGACATTCTCTCATGTTTCAGCACTGATGGTAAAGCATGGCTGAATCTCGATATCGGCTTACCAAGCAGCGTGACCCGTACGGACTTCGCTGACGGGGAAGAGGCAGAGTATGCTATTAAAACGCTAAAACTTGTGATGTTCCATGGATCAAATATGGATTCGGAGGATGAGTTGACTGTTGCCAGTATCTATGATGTAAATTATTCCCCACAAGGAGATGTCCATCAGCAGATAACCAATCATACAATGGCTACGATCCAGATTACGAATAGTAATATTAGGACTAGCGACAAGTTGTATATGCTGGCAATTGCTAATGCTTCGCCCAGTATATCGGAAGGGGTAACCTTTGCTACAGTGAAGGCTCTAGTGCTCTCTGATTTGATAAATACAATTGAAGGGACTGCGTATTTTGTGATGTCCAATGCGCCATTGGCTTCAGCCAATAACGGTTCAGGCAGTGTAACTACGCTTGCTGAGATTGATCCATCGCTCTTTGCTACGACAGAAGCAGAGGCCTTAGCTGCACCTGCATGCTATGTCTATCTGGAGCGGGCGGCTGCGAAAGTGACGACTTCGTTGGATGCTGGTCTCGATATGCATATTAAAGGCAATACGAACATTGACTTTGCTGCTAGTGACTTCTATTATTCCCTGTTTAATTTTAACACGGAATGTTATCTCATCAGACAGATGAATGCAGCATGGCTGTCCTATAATTCAACGGCTAAGCGATTCGTTGAGTCGGCAAAGTTGCTTAATGATAAGTATCGTACCTATTGGGCAACAGACATCAATTATGGTGATGGTAGTAATGATGGTAAGACAGGTCTAACGGATGGCATGAAGGGTTGGAAATTAATGGGCGAAAGCGACTATTGCGCAGAGAACACTTTTGAAGTGGATAAGATGCAGGATGATTGTACCACTTCGGTGTTAGTGAGGTTGCAGCTGAATAATGGTGGCGACTTCTATACAACGAGTGTGACGGGTAGCGATGTCATCTTCCAACCTCCAATGAATGACCTGACGGAGGAAGGAACGGGTGCCTCTTCATCGTTTGCTCGCAAACGGTCGAATTTGGTGACCTATGATGGTACAGATATTGCCACTATCGACGATTATCTGCGCCAATGGCTGATGGAACAGTCTGCTGATTTGCGTGCTTGGGTGAGAAACTATGCCGGTAATGAGTCCAAGCATCTGAAGATCACAGTAAATGGTGATGCGGAGACAGGACTGGCAACGGCCACGCTTAGTCAGACGGCTCAGTCAAGCGGTGCAGGCTATACGGCTTTTGAAGCAATAAAAGCAACACTGCAAGGGCTGTTGAATGGTCTTACCATCAAGTTCTATAATGACGGATATTGCTACTATCGGGTGCTGATACGGCATTTCGATGATACGCAGACACCTTGGAGTTCGACGGCTGCAATGACGAATAACTCGACGGGTCAGACATACGGAGGTGACGAGGCTAGCTACTTAGGTCGCTATGGTATGGTGCGCAACAACTGGTATAACATCAGTATCAACAGTGTGACGCATGTAGGTTCGCCCATTATTCCACCGCTGACGACTGATGCAGACGACAAGGTAGAACAATTGCTGAATGCCACGCTGAGTATCAGTGGCTGGGAAGGACACAATCAAGATCTGTAGTGATTAGTGAATAGTTGAGTTGAAACGATATAGATTGCATATATGGCCCGTGTGGCTGCTGTTAGGAATGATATTCCTCGCAGCATGTCAAAGCGATGCCCTGCCTGGAGAGAATTCGGGTGGCGGCCAGCAGATGACGAGCCGTAGCGACAGCAGCTATATCAACCTACGCATTTTGAATAGCAATGCAACGATGACCCGTAGTACGGAAATTGAAGCTGCTACGGCTGCTGAAAATGCAGTCTATGATGGCATCCTCTGTATCTTTGAAGGTGCAGATGAATCGTCTGCTACTCTTAAAACTGCTGTGGTGATTGACCAGTTGATTAAAAATCCAAGCAATAACGCAAGTATCGATATTACACAACGACTCGCCACAGGCACTCACCCCTATAATTCTGATAAGCATCTCTATGTCCTCGCCCTGCTTAATACCACTTCTACGGGATTCAAGGTGAGTGGTAATGAGCTCTACTATGATAACGATTCGCAGAATGGTCGCACCATTAGCTATATACAGAGTCGGAAAATCCACTCTGTAGGAAGCACAGATGAGCATGTAGGACTCTTTATGTCGAATGCACCACAGGACGGTTACATTATGCCTGAAGTAACTAGCAATTATCTCTTTGACACCCCGTCAGCCGCAACTGCAGGCGCTAAGCTCACCATCAATGTAGAGCGCGCAGCAGCAAGAGTGAAGGTGACTAGCGATCTCTCTTCTGGTGACATTCTCTCTAACATTTCACTCTATGATGGTGACAATGATGGAGACAATAATCCGAAGGCCAAGTTCCATAAGATGACTTGGACAGTCAATAAATATAATACCCAGAGCTATGCTATTCGCAAGGGCTCTACAGCTGCTAACAACTGGGCAGAAGACTTTAACTACACATCTTTCCCAGAGAAAACATACACTGCTTTGGACTTCAACCTCTATCCGCAAAAGTCCTATGGTGGTGACAATATCTATATCGGTGAAAATACCACTGATAATGAATCGGCTACTGATGCCAACCTTACTGAGGTTATCGTGGAAGTTCAGGTGAAAGACAATAATAACATGCTGATGCACGAGTGCTTCAAGTTTGAATTTGTAGGCGAACTGATAACCAGTTCTGCGCAATACTTCAAACACTTAAAAGAAGGTTGGAATATTCAGAGATCTAATTATGGAACACTTGTATATAGAGAAGCCGAAGAAGTGTTCAAATATGCCACAATAGTTATCAAGGATGACGGAACTGTGGACATCACATTGACAAATGATAGCTTTAGCGACGTTGAAAAAGCAGATCTCAAGATTTTGGAGGAAAAACTTGAAGGCTGGACTCGTGGCTATCGTGATGGTAAGATGTACTATACTTATAAGATAAAACATAGCGGCACTCAATATGCTGTCGTACGAAATAACGCCTATAATCTGAAGCTCCAGAACTCGAGCATTTCAGGTATTGGGCGCCCCACTCCATAAGATAGAAATTAAAAACGAAACGATATATGAGACAAACGAACAGACACAGAACATGGGCCAAGGCCGCGATTACAGTTGCGGCACTGCTGCTGGCCTCGTGCTCAATGATGAAAGAAGATCGTAGTGATTGCCCCGATTGTCGCAATCCGTTGCACATCAAAGTACGATACGACTACAACATCCAACGAGCGAATATGTTTGCTGACCATGTGGAGCAGGCAACGGTCTATGTGGTGGATCCCGCTACAGGAACCATCGTTGATACACAGACAGCTAGCAATTCTGCGACATCGCACCCTCTGCGCGATCAGTCGTTTGCCTTCAACTTCGAGGGACTGGCTCCTGGCAGCTATCGTCTCTATGCTACAGGCCGCTCCGCAGCAGAAGCAGCCTATAAGACCACAATTCCTGATATCGCTCAGTCAATAGAGAGTCTAAGTTTCACTATTCCTACAAATGCCAATGGCCAAGTTCCTACTCAACGCCTTGATACGATTTGGAACACCCTGAAGCCTATCGATGTAGTTATACCAGAGAAAGAACCAACTGAGGCTACGATAGGTTTGATGAGGCTCACAAACGACCTGAACGTGATGGTATTCCGTCGTGATCATACTACAGATAATGGACATGAGCGATATGACGTAATCGTCACAGACAATCATCCGCAACTGGACTTTGACAATGCGCCTGCTTCGGAATTGCAGTCTGTTGTTTATCATCCCTTTGCCTCATGGACTACAGAGACGACTGCTGATGAGGCTATCGTGGAGCGCAATGCCCACTATGACCTCTCGCTCTCGAGATTGATCCAGCATGAGGATGCTCGTCAGAACGCACGTCTTATTATCCGTAATCGTGAGACGGGTCACGAGATTATCAATATAGATCTCTGCTACTATCTCGCTTTGGCGCGTAACGCCTACGAGATTCAGAATTATGGCATTCAGGAATACCTCGATCGCGAATACGACTATCGTCTTGACTTTGGTATCGAGGGCGAAGGAGAAAAGGAATCCTGGAAGTATATCACCATCCGCATCAATGTCCTCTCTTGGGCATTAAGGATACAAAACGAAGAGTTGTAAGATATGAAGACGAAGATACAAAAATGGCTATTATTCCTCCTATTGCTGATAGTAGGGGCAGGAGGGACACGTGCTGATGACTTGACAGAAGATTATTATATTTCAGGATACGAAAGTTATAACAAAACGTTTTTTAATTTTAGAACTAATAGCCCAGCCGTATTACCGACTTCTGGTGATTTACGTTATAGAGAAGGCTTTGGACTTCACAACTTTGGTAGTGGCCCAAGAAGTGCTGTCGTCTCAATTCCTGTGGCTGCTGGTGATTTATTGGTGCTTCAGCAATATAACGACGATTATCAAACCACGATTAATAAAGGGACCAAAAATGACGGGCTAAGTTCTTATACAGGTTTCCAGTGTTTTAATATCACAGAAGACGGTAATAACATAACCATTTCAACGCCTAGAAATGGTGGTGTTAAAGCAGTGCTTGTATTCTCTCAAAAGTATTTCTATACGGTCAATGCATCAAATGGTTCGAACATATTAAAGACTTTGACCACTGGTCAGGTACAAATGGGGAGCTCGGTTACTATTGTCTATCCGCAATACATCTTAAAGGATTACACATTATATAATATCGCAAATAATGGTTCTGGTGATTGGTTCAGAAAAACATTCACTCCCAATCAGAATTTGTATACAGAGACATTATATTATACAAATGAAACAGTTTCTAATGTTGTTTATTATCAAGAGGGAGAAGATATCCTAGGTGTAAATCAGGGAACAAATGATGCCCGTGCCTCCCAAGGTAAAATGGGATATACCAATAGTGCATCATCTTACGTAAATATTACAAACTTTATAAATGGAGCGTATCGAATAATATGGCGTGGTGTAAATGGAAACGAAGCAACCAGGCAAGTTAGTTTTAAGGTGGGTAATACTGAAGTATACAATTTCGGAATAGGAAAAAGTGTCGATCAACGTGGAACCTCGGGCATAATCCAATTGACAGATGAAATGCTATCATTCTCTTGTGAAGGCTCAAGTATAAGTGGATTAGACTGGTTTTATGTCCAGACTGTTTTTGCATATAAAAAAGCAAGCAGCACAATGACATGTGGTCAGACGGACTATAGACCTGATATGGTGCTTCCTGATTTAACAGAATCTAATTATTCTTTTACTTCGGATAACCCAGCTGTGGCAACTGTAGATTGGAATGGCATTGATGCACATCATAACGGCACAGCAACCATAACTGCAAAACGATCTATCGATGGCGTGGAATATTACACTACGCATACCGTTACTGTGACAGGTGAGTCTGAGGCAGCAAGAGTATTCAGCTATAACGAACCGACAAAGACTGAAACATATGAAATAACAGGAACTGGCTATCTGCCCGAATATGATGATGGTTCTACCATAAACATTGGATATGGAAGTTCCGATGAAACGCAAACTGCCGAAAACAATTATGCCTATTGTATAGATAAATGGGGTTATTGGCATGCACATCTCTCTAATAACTCAACAGGAATACCTGATATGGGAACTTACTATATTCTTAGGCCTAAGTTAGGCTATCATGGCAAGATTTCAATTTACGCATACGTAAGTGACCAGAATGGGACGAGAAATGGTATTCGTCTTGTCGATAAGAACGGAACAGTTCTGGAACGTATAACGGGTATTAGTTCTGAATGGACTACATATTCATTCAATTGGGAACTGATAGATGGTGAAACCTATTACCTATTTGCGGAAACAGGATCAATGAATAATCGTATGAATGATGCCTATTCCATTCTTTTCCTTCATTCGTTTTCGTTCGTACAATCAAACTATAGCAACACAACTGATGTAATACCAATTCCATCGAATGGACAATATGTGATTCCTAATGGTACAGGGTTGGATAGCCCGAGCTATAGCATTGTCAGCAGCTATGGGGAACTGGCTAGTCAAGTCACGATATCGGGTAATACACTCAACAATATCACTGCTGGTGGAGCTGTCAAAATAGGTCTCACGGCAAATGGCTATACGGCCTATCATCTACTGACTGTGGCCTATCCAGCTACAGATTATCCGGGCCATCTTTGGGACTTTAATGTGGAGGGCAATCCGATGACTACAGCAGATCTGTTGCGAACAGTCCCTGTACCGCCAAATACGGCTTTGGGTAATAGTGGTGATACGTGGACATCTCTTTATAAGGTAAATACGGGCGGATATACCCGAGCCCCAGAATGGCGATTAAACCGGGCTATAAATGGTGATAACGTCCTCGTCGTGCCAGAAACGGCAGGACTATTGTTCAATACTGGTGGCCACGGATTTTATATGCGTAACGATGACGAAATGTTCCGACACGTGGGTATTCATGACATTGGGGCTTCATTCACCATCCCATACCTTAAGGCAGGAGATATTGTTGAGTTGAACTGGAAACATGATGCAGGAGACAATGGCTCTAAGTTTTCAGCGAAAAACTTGAAAGATTTGCGTTATAAGACGATACCTGAGGATGATACCTTCTTAATTACAGAATCTGCAGAGCGTGATATGTATCATCATGTAGGACGCTACTCTTTTATCGTTTCAACAGATGGAGATGTAACGTTCACTTTGAAAGATGCAGGCTACACCGACATCCTTTCCATACGTATCTATAAGGGACCTTACCGTTCTACAATGCTTAATATTAACTTGAGAGACCATCAGGATGGTGATATCACACCAACGGAATTGTTGCTTGATAATGAAGTAGACGGGAAAGGATTTACTTATAATTATTGTAACCAATTGTATTCCACAGCTACAGGACCTGCCATGTATGTACTGAAAGGTTACAGAAAACAAACTGATGAGAGTCAGGCACTTGGTGTGGACTATGATCACACTGGGTGCGTAACAGGAACTGATGCCAGCCGGAATTTTGATGATCAAGGTCATGCACGTTTTATACTACATACGGATGAAGATGCTTATCCAGTATCTGAAGCAGAGAAGGCCAGACTCTATGAACTAAGAAAGCATTTGGTTGGTTTGGAGATGTATAACAAGCCTTGGCAGTCGCAAAACAACTCATATAATGATGGTGTCATCAAAGCAAGAAGTGGCTGGGGTAAGGTAACCATCCGCATGAACAACTATACCAATGATATGAAGTATGTTATTGGCTATACCAACGATTACACACTGACCTTTGGCTCTGCTCCACATCAGAAATATCCTTATACTTGGGATTTTACAAAAATATCAGCAGGTATTGCAACAGCCCAAAGCGATAATGCTTTTAATAGCATTTATAAAAAGGATGGCGTTGCAGCTGACGAGAGTGACCAGTATTCCACAAACTGGATAAAGAGAGCCGCAAACGGAACGTATACCTTGAATACAGATAATCGTGGTGATGATGGTTCTCAGTATGTACCAGGAGCCATATTGGTGACAACAGATCGTGCCTTGAGCAAATACACAGTCAATAATAATGAAACTGCCGTTTATGCTCGTGACGAACTGGATGGATTAGGCTTTAATGGTCAGGTGACTATTAACCCTCTGCCTGCTATCAATGCATTAGCAAGAAAGACTTCGAGAGCGATGGGGGCAAATAGTCTCTTCTCTTATAGAATGGATGATGAAAACTATGCTGTCAATTCAGTATTGACTGCAGGAAGTGGCACCATCACTTTTGGAGCTGACAAGCGTGAAGCAAATCCTGTGGCAGCCTGCGGGTATGGTTATAAGTGTGATGGTGATGTCGGAACAACAAAGTATGCGCTTCTGCAATTGTCCCGCGCATTGGTTGTGGGTGATGTAATATTAATCCGGGCTTTTGCTACAAGCACCCCCAATGGTAGTGACTATGGATTAAGCCTATACGAGTCAACAAGTAGTACGTCTCCATGGGCAACAATGTATCTTACAGGCGTTAAGAACCATGAAGAGACTCTTTGTCATGTGGTTACGACGGGAGATGCGTTGATCGGAAAGCAAAATATATATGTATTCCGAGCAACAGGGAAATCCACATATATCACTGAGATAGAGGTCTTGGATGGAAATTTCAGAATGAATGATGGCGAACCAATGCATTGCGATTCAGAGGTAACCCTTACTATACCTGATTTAAATGATGGTGTACAAGATTGGATTTACATCAGTTCTTCAACACAACCTTCGGTGGTGACTAATGCTACATTGGTAACAGATGCTGCAAGTGGTGGTCCGGATGCAAATCAGTCACCTGAGGTAGAAGATGTAAATACCCATGTCTATAAATATAAGGTGAATGGCAATAGTAAAGTGAACTCTAACATTACTTTCGCTGCAGGGACCAATATTTATAAAATAGGTGTAACGCATATCCTGAAGGATATCCATCAAGTTGGTAGTACGGGTTGGGCGACGGAAATCAGGAACCAGAATATTGATCATGAACTGACAGGCTATTTCACGAAGAATGACGTGAATGCTTATACCGTGACGTATGATAGTTATGACATGAAAACGGCGACAGTGGCACTTACACCTATCAACGAGGATGGCTATGTGCCAAAGAAGACCGGTATTGTGATGAAGTTAGATAATGTTGCAGGATTGTCGGATGCCAATGGCGGCAAGAATGTGCCCTTGTTCTATCCATCGTATACAAGACCTGCGACAACAACGCCTGTGATCTTCTCAACGAGCAATCGGATGTATAACGTGGATGCAGGAATAGATGATGATAATAAAAATACTTTTGAGACCATTGACGTAGGTGATGTTAATTACACCAAGTTTGTCCTGACGAATGTACATTGGACATATACGCTCAATAATAATACTGGGAATTGGAGCAGTTCTGATGAGGCGGATGCTGCAGGTTTCTATCGGTTGCATATATGGGATGACGATAAGGATATTATGCCTGCCCACAATGCCTTCCTGTTAATACCGACAGAAAACCTTCCCGTCGCCTTGTGGAATCAGAGTTCAAATGCCCGTCGTCGCAATACCATTGCCATCCGTACGGCTTGGGGTGAGGAAACCGGCATTGAGGATATTGAGCTAACACCGGGCTTGGCGACGGACGAAGAAAATACCGCTGAGGATGGTGTTTGGTACACCCTCAGCGGTGTGAAGTTGCCGAAGCGTCCCACCAAGGAGGGACTTTACGTCTGGCGCTCAGTTGAAGGCGACAAAAACGGCAGGATGGTGTCTGTTAATCATCGAGGCCGCTGAGGCTGCGGGCGAGCCAGACATCCATCTTGCCTGCGCCACGATGGTTCCAGGCGTAATAGGGGATGAGCTTCACGGTGACATCCTTGGCACTGAGTTTACCCTCCTGCGAGATGGAGGCCTCCTGAGCCTGGGCCGTGATGGCGGTGACATTGAAGGTCTGACCATTACCCTCCTTGTTCTCGATGCCATAGGCTGGCTGCACGTCGAACTGAGGCTTGCGGGAGAGCAGCAGATGATGGGGATTGATGCCCTCGTTATCTGCCCACTCTGCACAATAGACCAGCGGTCCACGTTCTACGGCGATACGTCCGCGATCGTCAGCGACACGGGGACTGGCTACTACGGTACGTACGGGCATGTCGAAATGGATGCTGACGACATCCCCCTTTTTCCAGCGTCGTGTCAGGGAGATATAGCCGTCGGCCTCCGGCTGAGGCTGAGTACCGTCCTTCATCACTGCCTGTCCGTTGAGGGTGATGGTATAGTCTTGTTGCACTTCGTTGCTGTAGCGGTAGAGGTCCGAGGGAACGACCTGTCCCTTTACCCATCCCGGTATGCGGATCTTCATCGTAAAGAGTCCTGCTTTGTTCTGATCGACGCTGAGGCGGATGTCACCGTTCCAGGGATAGTCGGTCTCCTGCCGAAGAGTCACGTTCTTACCTCCCAGATTAATCGTGGCAGTATTGGAAGCAAAGAGGTTCACATACAGAGCCGGACAAATGTCCTGAACTCCCTGTCTCCCTGTCTCCTTCTCTCCTTGTCTCACCCCATACATATAGCCCGGCATCGAGGGGATGAATCGGCAGAGGTTCGAGGGACAGCAGGCACAACCGAACCACGGCTGGCGGGTCAACGTGCCGTCAGCATTGAAACGGTAACGGCCGTCGCTCGACAGGGGATTGGGATAGAAGAACTTTCCGCCGTCGACACTCATACCGCTGATGACACCATTATATAAGGTACGCTCGAGACAGTCGATGTATTTCGCATCGCCGTGCAGCAGGAACATACGCTCGAAGAGATACACCATAGAGATCGCTGCACAAGTC
>JAEEGK010003986.1_pt1 | contig 36435 bp, 31 predicted proteins | sample 8958771 | NCBI WGS metagenome assembly JAEEGK01 (sample SAMN16246547, study PRJNA631951) | gut metagenome | biome: gut microbiome; feature: rumen; material: SC-attached | host: Bos | place: Iran: Karaj | collected 2018-10 | reverse complement strand
AGGGAGGGGTCAGAAAAAGGTGACTCCGGGTCACAAAAAAAGCCGCAGATGCGGCTTTTTTTAGTGACTCCTACAGGATTCAAACCTGTAACCTTCTGATCCGTAGTCAGATGCTCTATTCAGTTGAGCTAAGGAGCCGTTCGAATATTACTCAGCGGGTTTCGCTACGTATTTCTTCTCTTTGATGCGGGCCTTCTTACCAGTCAGGTTGCGGAGGTAGAAGATGCGTGCCCTGCGTACCTTACCGTACTTGTTAACCTCGATGCTCTCGATGAACGGTGAGTTGAGGGGGAATATACGCTCAACGCCTACGCCATTGGAGATCTTGCGGATGGTGAAGGTCTGGGTCCTGCCAGCACCACGACGCTGGATCACAACGCCACGGAATTTCTGGAGACGCTCCTTGTTTTCCTCTTTAATCTTATAAGTGACCGTAATAGTATCGCCTGCCTTGAAGTTCGGGAAGCTCTTCTGGTCCTGTGCCATCGCCTGCTCGGCAACTTTCATTAAATCCATATCGTTCAATTCTTTAGTGCAACATCGCGGCATAAAAGCCTTCACACGAGAGGTTGCTTTAATTTTTGGGACTGCAAAAGTGAGAAATATTTTTTATTAATGCAAATAATTTTTACTCAGCCTTTAAAAACGAAGTAAACGGCCATAATCAGGCAGCCGAATGCAGCGAGATGATTCCATTTGATGGGGTCTCCCTTGAAGACGAGGATGGACATCGTGGTGAACACCACCAGTGTTATGACCTCCTGGATTACTTTCAGTTGCATCAGGGAGAAAGGGCCGCCGTTGCCCTGGAAACCGATCCGGTTGGCCGGCACCATAAAGCAATACTCCAGCAGGGCGATGCCCCAACTGACTATGATGATGCCGAACAGGCCCCATTTGGGAAATACCCTTCCGAAATCGAACTTGAGATTGCCGTACCAGGCCATCGTCATACAACAGTTGGATGCAACCAGCATCAGGACTGTCAATAAACCTCTTAGCATTTCATCCGTTTTTAAAACGGCCGCAAAGATATACTTTTTATCGTTTTGGCAAATAGGCGTACTGTGATTAAATTAGTGGTTTGTAAACCTAAACATCAATTATGAGCAATTATCCGGAAAGACCTACAATCATCGACTTCGTCGAGAAATATAGCCGCAAGTTCGCCCACAACGTATACCTCAGGGAGAAAGTGGGTGACAAGTGGAATGAAATAACACAGGAACAGACACGAGAGGAGGCCTACCGTATCGGAGCGGGCCTTATGTCTCTCGGCCTGGAAAAGGGAGACAAGATTGCGCTCCTTTCTGAAAGCCGTGCGATGTGGATTATGGCCGAGCTCGGAGCAATGTACGCCGGAGCCACCGACGTTCCGCTCTCAGTCAATCTCGGCGACGGCAGCGACCTCCTGTTCAGGATACACCATTCCGATACGAAATGGATCCTGGTGTCTGCCAACCACCTGCCCAAGATACGTGCGATCATTGGCCAGTGCCCCGACGTGAAGAAAGTCATTGTGTTCGACGACACGGCGTTCTATGTGGACAGCCTGCAGGAAGGTGAAATCAGGATGTCCGAGGTCCAGAAGATGGGCGACGAATTCCTGGCCTCGAACCGGCAGGCCTTCGTGGACCGCTATACATCGGTCGGCCCTGATGACTACGCCAACATCAGCTATACGTCCGGCACAACAGCAGATCCGAAGGGCATCCTGCTGACCCACCGCAACTACACGGCGAATGTGGCGCAGGGCAGTTCGGTAATCTCCCTCAACGAGAATGAAGTGCTGCTCATCATCCTGCCTCTCGACCACTGCTTCGCCCACGTGGCGGGTATGTACACTATGATGTACTACGGCGGCAGCATAGCATTCGTACCTATCGGCAAGAACGCCCTTGCAACCCTCAAGAACGTGCCGACGGCCATCAAGGAGACAAGGCCCCACGCAATGCTTTCCGTGCCTGCTCTTGCCCGAAACTTCAAGAAGAACATCGAGAGCGGCATAAAGGCCAAGGGGCCGAAGGTGGAGAAACTCTTCAATTTTGCAGTGAAGAACGCCATAGCATACAACAGGGAGTACTACAACCGCGGCGGATTCCTCAACTGGTGGAGAAAGCCGCTGATGTGGGTTTTCGACAAGCTTATATTCAAGCAGGTGAGGGAGAGTTTCGGCGGAAGGATGCGCTTCTTCGTGGGAGGCGGCGCACTGCTTGACATCGAGCTCCAGAGATTCTTCTGCGCCGTCGGGATGCCGATGTTCCAGGGATACGGCCTGACCGAGGCCACGCCCATCATCTGTGCAAACTCGGAAGGCCACGCCATCTTCGGCTCCTCAGGCCGCATCGTCAAGCCTATGGACTGCAAGATTTGCGACGAGCAGGGCAACGAAGTCCCCGTCGGCACCAAGGGCGAAATCGTGATCCGCGGCGAGAACGTGATGGCCGGCTACTGGAAGAATCCCGAGGCCACTGCGAAGACCGTGATAGACGGCTGGCTCTACACCGGCGATATGGGCTACATCTGCCCCTGGGATACCGACTATCTGTATGTCGTGGGCCGCTTCAAGTCTCTGCTGATATCCGCCGACGGTGAGAAATATTCACCCGAAGGTTTCGAGGACAGCCTGCCGGAAGTGTCGAAGTACGTATCCCAGGTTGTGCTTCACAACAACCAGTCGCCCTACACCATTGTGCTGATAGTTCCCGAAAAGGACAATCTGGCCGAATTCGTGAAGGGCAAAGGGCTCGACCCGGCTTCGCGCGAGGGCAAGGTGGCTATGCTGCAGAAGATCCAGGAAGAGATAGACAGCTACCGCAAGGGCAAGGCCCACGAAGGTCTGTTCCCCGAGCGCTGGCTGCCCGCTGCCGTCGTTATCTGCGACGAGCAGTTCACCATCGCCAACAAGATGATGAATTCCACAATGAAGATTGTCCGCGGCAAGGTGGAGGAGCACTATGCCGACCGTATGGCGTACGCCTACACTCCCGAGGGCAAGAACCTGTTGAACGAGAAAAACATAGCCTCCCTGTAGCGTTCCAAAGCCGGGCAGGCGCCGCATTATATGAAGAGCCGTTGTCTTACCATCATCGCCGCAGCGGCGGCTATCCTGTTTGCCGTCTCCTGCAAGGCTCCGGTCGCGCAATACACCGACTGGCTGTATAAGTATATGCCTCTGCCCGACAGCCTGCATTACGGCAGGGACTACTGGGAGAGCAATGTGGCCAAGACGCTGGAGGTGCGGGACCGTATGGCCTGGAACATCCCGGAGCGCGAGTTCCGCCACTTCGTGCTGCCCCTGAGGGTCAACAACGAGACTCTGGACGATTTCCGTACGAAATATGCCGACACTCTCTGCGCACGGGTAGCGGGGATGTCGCTGGCGGAGGCTGCGCTGGAAATAAACCACTGGTGCCACGAGCAGGCTACTTACCAGCCCTCCGACGGACGTACCGGTGGCCCCGAGTCCATAATGCTGCGCGGCTTGGGACGCTGCGGAGAGGAGTCTGTTCTTGCTGTAGCGGCCCTTCGTGCAGCGGGCATTCCGGCACGTCAGGTCTACACTCCTCGCTGGGCTCATACCGACGACAACCACGCGTGGGTTGAGGTCTGGGTGGACGGCGGCTGGCATTTTATGGGCGCCTGCGAGCCGGAAGCCGTGCTGGACCGCGCCTGGTTCAATGGTGCGGTTTCCCGTGCGATGATACTTCACACCAAGGTATACGGCGATTACGACGGTCCTGAAGATGTGATCCAGCGCACTCCCTGCTATACTGAGATAAACGTGGTGCGGAACTATGTTCCGGTGCGGCGCACTGCCGTGACTGTGACGAGCGGCGGCAAGCCTGTCGAAGGCGCTGCCGTGAGCTTCCGCATATACAACTACGCCGAGTTCTACAATGTGGTGACATACAAGACCGGGGCTGACGGCCGGGCCGCTTTGGACACTGGCTTCGGCGATATGTTCGTGCTGGCCTGGAAGGACGGCCGCTTCGGCTATGCCGTGGCTTCGTCTGAAGAGACAGTAGTCGAACTGAACCACAGTTTCGAAGATGTGTTCTGCGACGAGATTGACATTGTTCCGCCTGTGGAAGATCCGCTGGCCGGTGACATCGATCCCGCGCTGGCTGCAGCCAATGCAGTGCGCCTGGCGGCTGAGGACAGCATACGACTTTCACACGACCATACCAACCACGCCGTGGCTCTATTCCGTGAGGTATACCCGGGCAGTGCGGAGAGGGTGCTTGGCCTTCTTTCCGGGAAAGACCTTGCTGACGTGAGATATGATGTCCTGGAGGATGCTATTATCGGTGTCGGGTCGCAGCGCGTGGAGCTGGAACATTTGCTGCCGTATCGTGCCGAGATACTGGCTTCCGGTGAGCTGGACGGACTGCGCGATGCCGAGGCTGTGCGCCGCTGGTGCGATGAAAACATCACTGTAGTGGAGGACCGCAACCCGCAGAGCCTACGTATTTCTCCCATAGCTGTATGGCGTTCCCGCAAGACCGACGGGCTCGGCCTGAAGATATTCTATGTGGCTCTCTGCAGGACTCTCGGAATAGACGCTGCCTATGATCTTGTGACAGGGGAGGTGTCTGCTACAGCCCCGCAGGCTCTGCTGCATCCTGCTTCTGACAAATATTTCCGCGACTACACGCTGACTCAGATATCGTCTGAGGGCGATACGAAACTGCTGGACTATGAAAGCGGCCTGCCGGAGGTCCTGAGCGTAGACGAGGGCTATTATCTCCTGACTACGGGACTGCGGCTCTCCGACGGCAGTGTGCTTGCCCGTCTTGAGTTCTTCAATGTCGCAGGCGGTGAGGAGCGTGAACTTGTGCCTGTGGTGCGCAAGTCTGCCTTGCGGCCGGCTGTGCTCGGAAGTATGGACCCGGAGGCGCTGTTCGTGCCGGACGGGACGGGTGCCGGTGACGGCGTGCAGGCAGGAGGCCAGAACGTGCAGGCCGAGCCTCAGCCCCTGATTTCCGCCACCGGGCGCGGATGGTTCCTGTTGGCATTTATGGGCCATCGTGACGAACCAACCAGCCACGCCCGCATTGAACTGGAAGCTGCATCACGGACGCTGAACGACTGGGGACGCCCTGTGGTGGTGCTGGGACAGGCTCATCCGTCAGGTTTGCAGAACGCCGTCTTCGGGAAGGACTTGTCCATACTCGAAACACTGCCTGGAGAGCATAAACTGCCTGTGATTGCCCTCTGCGACAGTTTCGGCCGCATCGTCTACCTTTCCGAAGGATACAACACTTCCCTTGCCGCCGACCTGGAGAGAATCGTTCCTCTGCTGTAACCGCTTCAGCTATGAAACTTTTCCGCGAAGTATGCTGCCCGACCATCGAAGCCGTCTCTAAGGCCGTTGCCGCTGGTGCCGATCGCATCGAACTCTGCGAGAGGCTGGAAGTCGGAGGAGTGACTCCGTCGGAAAGTCTCATCAAAGACGCTCTGTCCATAGCAGGTTCAGTGCCGGTAAATGTGCTTGTCCGTCCCCGCGAAGGTAATTTCGTATACAGCGAAGAGGAGGCAGGGGATATGCTGGAGTCCATCAGGCGCTGCAAGGCTCTTGGCGTGAACGGAGTTGTAATCGGTGCCCTGCTGCCCGACGGTTCTGTGGATATGGCTCTGATGAGACAGTTGGTCGCTGCTGCACGGCCGCTGAGCATAACCTTCCACCGTGCATTCGATGAGTGTCGCGACCCTTTCGAGGCGCTTGAGGACATCATCAGCCTCGGCATAGAGAGGCTGCTGACTTCCGGTCATCGCGCCGATGCCTGGGAAGGCCGCTTCATCCTGAAGGAACTGGTGGGACGCGCCGCGGGCCGTATAGTGATAATGCCAGGCTGCGGCATCACCCCCGCCAACCTCCCCGAGCTCGCCGCCATCACCGGCGCCACCGAATTCCACGGCTCCCGGATACTCAATTGATTTTGTCCTTGTACTTACGGGAAACCGGCAGTTGTTTGTCACCGACTATAACGGTTCCGGCTTCGACAGAGGATACGGCCGAGCGGTTGACCAGGTAGGACCTGTGAATGCGGACGAACTTGTCGCCTAGAGAAGCTTCCCATTGGGAAATGGGGGTCTTGTTCCTGAATTCCCTCCCTTCGGTTGCAAAAACTGTTGTGACGGAATCATTCGATTCAATATAAAGAATCTCAGTTTCCGAGAGAGATATAGGTTTTCTGTCAGACAGAAAGGTGACAGCCCTGGGGCCTGAAGGATATTTCTTGTCAAGCCATTTCTCAAGCAAGATGTTTATGACGGAAAAAGCGCCGATCATAATTGCGATGAAGACAGGATTCACAAGAAGGTCCGGCACCTGTGGCCATTCGTAGATGTCAGGTGTGTCAGCCCTCATCTTGCATATTGTCCAATGTGCCAGGATGAACAGGAATATTTCTCCTGCTATAACGCCCAAAGTGATGAAAATGCAGTTCTTGATGCCTTCGGCCTTGTTGCTGAAAGACACTTTGCTGAAAAAGTACTTGACGGCAAGGGCTCCCGGAAGGAACAGCGCACCGATGAATAGGGATTCGGAGAGTCTGTATCCGATGCTGACAAGGACAGATGCAATCATTGCGATTGCAAGAATCCAGTATAATATGATGATTGCCCGCTTCATTCGCAGACAAATATATCATTAGTTTTTCAATGACTGGCGTTCCTTACTGGAGAAGGTGGGGTTTTGACAATCGTCGATGGGGATTTGACTTAGTATCCTGCCGTGGCAAGATGTACCTTTGCAACAGAATCTCTAACCAATTAATACTTACTGCTATGTTCAGATTGTTTGTTGAAGGTGGCCCTGTTTTTATGTCGGTGCTCACTGCTCTTTTGGTTGCGATCTTTTTCGCTGCGTGGAAAGCTCCCCGTTGGGTGAAGGAAATCGGTGCGTTTGCCATGGCGTTTGGATTTCTTTCGTTACTGCTGGGCCTTCGTCAGATGTTCACTGCATTACAGGAAGTAGCTCAATTTCAAACTGAAACGGTTTCCAGCGTTTATGACCTTGTTTCTCCTGATGTCCTGCTCGGCGGATGGAAAGTGGCGATGATACCTGTCATCTATGGTGTCATAATCTATCTCGTTTCGCTGCTCGTCTGCATCGTCCAGAAGCCGAGGCTATAACTTCTACTCGTTTTGTTCCTGCCAGACGGGAGGATCTCTTTTCTGCCAAAGTGTGGAAGGCGAGGTCACGCTGGAGGGTGCTAGAACGGGGTTCGCCCTTCCACACCGGCCTTGGAACGGGTGCTGTGGAAGGACAATCGGCCTCATACACAATCTGAGCCACATCCGCCTTCCACACTTTGGCGGAAAAAGCCAGACAGAGCTGCTCATCGAGCCACACTTTGGCTGAGAAAGCTATTGCAGGAACAAAATAATCTTTCCAACTTTGAACTAACGACTGCTCGTCGCGTCATCACGTCGGTGGCGAACGATCGAGGGGGAGATATTACGACTATGATGACTGCCAATTCTAGCGGAACAGGCCGTTACGGCTATTATCACCTATGTTCTGACGGCGCACTGACGCCACAGTTTCTTGTCTGTGAAGACGATTACCGCATAGCATTCAACATTGTCGGGGTGTGTGCGGCGAACTGTGAAGCAACAGTCCTTTCCTTTTCATTGGAAGATACGCATCTTCATTTACTGCTATACGGAACCAGGGGATTTGCCATCGAATTCAAATCGATGTATGAAGATATCTGGGCTCACCACGTAGCGCGTGTTCGTGGCAGCAGGGAAGGAGCTGACATAGAACTGGACATAATTCCGATAGATGACGAAGACTATCTGATGAATGTCGGTACTTATACGATAGTCCAGCCCACAAAAGATGGAAAGCAGATAATGCCATACGACTATCGGTGGGGAACAGGTTCTATGTACTTTCGGGGACCTGGGCACCGGTCTGTTTGGCAGTCTGATCCCACTGGAGTAAGTATTGCTCCGGTGCGGGCGGATAGTCTGCCTTACCTGGAGCTCCGGAATTATCTCGGTTCCCATCGCCCGATTCCAGGGAATTGGATCTTATGCGACGGTCTGCTTCTGCCCGACAATTATGTTGACGTTGCACATTTCGAGCATATTTACAAAACAGCCAATTGCTTTCGTGTCTTTCTCGCCAGCAGCAGAAGCCGGGACCTGGCTGTTCAGGAAAGGATCGCTGCATACCGTGGCATCGCGCTGGAAGATATCGAGGCAAGGCAGCATTGCCGAAATATAATGAAAGAAATGTACGGATTTGCAGATGTGCGAAGACTCAATGCGCAGGGACGCATTATGCTTGCACAGCAGTTGCGCAGACGGCTCCGCCTTTCATCCCGCCAGATAGCGTCTCTTGTCAGACTGCCATACGGTGAAGTCTGCAAATATATCTAAACAAATTGCCAGCTATATCCTCGGTTTCTGGATGACGCGGATTACAAGGGAGATGAAGTAGACGATAAGGCCGTAAAAAGTGCTGATAAGGCACACTTTCATACCGCCGCACACGACTGAGAAAGGAACGTCCCCAAATCTCTGGATGGTATCCAATGCCTGGGCAAAGCCGAGCAGACTCCAGAAGACGGACACTACCAGTGCGCCTATGCCTATTTCCTTAACCCAGCGGGGAGCTTTCCACGCAGCGATAAATAGTGCAATCAGAAGGAGCGTGATAACAATCATGCCGGCAAGGCCACCTTCTACGAAAAAATGAGTAATAGGCTCACTTGCCCTTTCGATGGTTTGAGGATGACTCACACCCAGTGAATCTACAACATAGATGATTTCTTCTTTCATGGCTTAACTGTTTTGGTTTGATGCAAAGTTACTGCAGGCTATACGTATGAGCCAAAGTTGAAACCCTTTGCAGACCTGTCAAAACCTCCTGTAACGAGTTCCGGCTTGCAGACGCCTATGGAAATGTCTATTTTTGTCTTGCTATGAGAACACTGGGACGCATCGCATACTGGCTGGCCGCTATAGTTTTATTGGCAGCTATCCTTATGAGTCTGGATTACACTCTTGTCCAGGCAGTTTTGCTTGGACTGGTTTTCTGCCCTTGTTCGCTTGCACTTGAATACCTTATGCCTAAGGCTCGGAAGCCGATGGACAAAATATATTTGTCGCTGGCTGTTGTCGTCGCCGTAATCCTGCTGATTGTCGTACTGCACTATTCCGTTTTGGCTACCATCATTGATGGGGGAATGGGGCATAGAGGAAAAGAAGTATCTCCGATGCTGATCAATCCCGCTTTTCTGGGACTTATACTGACGGCTCTTTCCCTGGGAGATTATGCCTGGACCAGGTGGCTAGACAAAAGATACAAGTCTAAAGACCGTAGCATCACTTTCTTCTCAGACAGAAAAAGCGTCACACTCAACCTGGCCGATATTGCGTATATTGAGTCTAATGATACCGAGGTGCGCATCATAACTGTGTCTGGAGAATCCTACCGTAACAAGACTGGCATCAGTCAGTGGGAGAACCTGCTTGGAGAAGACTTCCTCCGGATTCATAGATCTTATCTGGTCAATATCAATCATATCTCATCAGCCGACGCGGATGCGGTTTCAGTCGGAAGTGCGAGCCTTCCGGTATCTCGAAAGTACAGAGAGGCAGTAGGCCTTGTGCTGAAAACATCAGAATAGGTTGCTTGTTTTATTCCTGCAAGACGGGCGGACCTCGTTTCCGCCAAAGTGTGGAAGGCGAGGCCGCGCTGGAGAGTGCCAGAGTGGGGTCCATCCTTCCACACCGGCCTAGGAACGGGCACTGTGGAAGGACAATCGGCCTCCTGCGCCATCTGAGGCACATCCGCCTTCCACACTTTGGCGAAAAACAAAAAAAAGACGTAATTTTAAGTTCATTGTGTTTTTATTGTAAATGAATCCGATTCTCTTCCGCGCATTGCGAAACAATGAGATAAGAGTCCACGAACTCAACTATCTCTTCTGGGAGTGCACCACTCGGTGCAACTTCCGATGCCGTCATTGCGGAAGCGACTGCGGAATCGCTGAGCGGGAGAAGGATATGCCCCTGGCTGACTTCCTGGCAGCCGTGGATACAATTCCGCAGAAGGAGCGCGCAAAGAACTTCAATGTGGTTCTCACCGGAGGGGAACCGCTCCTGCGCCCGGACATACTGGAGATAGGAAGGGAGCTGCGCAAGAGAGACCTGCTTTGGAGTCTGGTCTCGAACGGCTGGCTTTATGACGATGCGATGCACCTGAAGCTGGTTGAGGCCGGGATTGGAGCAGTGACGGTGAGCCTCGACGGTCTGGAAGCATCACACGAGTGGATGAGGGGGATCCCCGGCAGTTACTCGCGCGCGCTGCGGGCCATCAATGCCTTTGCCCGTGACCCGCGCGTCAACGGAGACGTTGTGACCTGCGTCAACAAAAGGAACATCGGCGAACTCCCCGGGATGTACGACCTCCTCAAGGCCACTGGCCTGAAGCAATGGCGGCTGTTTACTGTCATCCCCATCGGACGCGCCGCCAGCGATCCGGATATGAAACTGTCTGACGCAGAGTTCAGGACCCTGATGGAATTCATACGGCAGAAGCGGGGAGAAGGAGGAACGATGAACGTAACGTTCAGCTGCGAAGGCTATGTCGGCCGCTACGAAGAGAAGGTCCGGGACGGCCGCTTCTTCTGCCACGCCGGAGTCAACATCGCCTCGGTGCTCATCGACGGCCGCATCTGCGCCTGTCCGAACATCGACAGGGACCGTTTCTCGCAGGGCAATATCCACGAGGACAGTCTCTGGCAGGTATGGAATGAACGTTTCCAGCCTTTCCGCGACCGCAGCTGGGCCCGGACAGGCCGCTGCGAAAAATGCCAGCAGTGGCGCGACTGCCTTGGCGGCGGTATGCACAACTGGCACGGTCCTGGTCCGGACAATCTGCAGTGCCACTATGCAAAAACGGCAGAATAGTATATCTTTGCATAAAGTCCATCAGATATGAAACTTTTCAGGAATTTGCTCAAAGGACTCTCTCTCACAAGCGCCCTCTTCGTGGTCCAGGCCTGCTACGGCACACCTCAGCCTTCGATGTTCGGCGAAGGGGGAGAGGCGCCTATGTCATTCTACCTGGTGTCAAACGAAACGGGAGAACCTCTTGAAGGAATAGTCATCAGCGGCAACCGTGTCGAAGGTCAGAATAAATATGAACTGGGAACCACAGGCGCCGACGGAAAGTGTCGCACCGCCATTCCTTATATGAGAAATCTCGAAGGTCCCTTCCTGCAGTTCGAAGATCCTGAAGGAAAGTACAGTGCAAAAGACACTGTCATCGCTGACCTCCGCGACCGTGAGATCCTTGTCAGGCTTGAGCAGAAACGATGAAAGCACGTCTTGCACTGATTGCGGCGCTGCTGTGTGCCGTCACGACTGCATTTGCCCAGGAACGGGCAGATTTCGCCAAGACCTTCTCCGTCGAGGTCGGCACCGGCATATCCCCGCTGTATATGCTCGACACTCCCAGCCGCCCTGTACAGAAACGGCTTGCACAGAAAAACCTGGTCGCTCTCGATGAGGACTGCTTCCATCCTGTGCTGACTCTCACCGGAGTGCTCCGTACCGGCGTCAAGTCGGAATTCACCATAACTGCTGGGACTTCCTGGAACCACAACAAACTTATAAAATGTCCTGTCTTCGGCATAGACCCTTTAGGACAGCCTCGGTTGAATGTTGAAGAAGGCACGCCTGCGGGCACGCTGGAGTCCTCCCCGGAATTTTCGCTATTGCTCCAATACCGCCATCTCTGGAATCCCCAGAATGCCCTTGTCTGCTACAGCGGCATAGGTGCGGGTTTCTCAACGGCTATGGGCTTCTGCCCGATTCCTTCATTCACCCCTCTGGCACTGCGTCTGGGCGGCGAGCACATCTACTGTTTCGTCGAGGGTACCGTCAGCATCCTGGCAACTTTTGTCCACGGGGGCATAGGCTGGCGCTTTTAGAAGTTTTTTCGAGACATCGAGACGTATTCTGACTGTTTCTGTGTTTTAATGGAAAATGACCGTTAAAACAGAAAAGAAAGAAATGAAGAAGTTATTTGTGATTATGGCGGCGCTGCTCCTCACTTGCAGCGCATTCGCGCAGGACAAGGAAGTTAAAGGCCTCCAGTTCGGAGTGCATTACAGGACGGAATTCGTGAATCTCGTTCACTCCCAGGAATCAGCAAACCTGTCGCTGGGCTACCGTATAAACAGAGGAAACTATGTCGGCCTGCAGTCGGGATATGTCTTCAAGGGCAGCACGTGGATCGATGCCGATCCGGGTAAATATGCTTACCGTGGCATCCCTCTCCGTGCCGAATACACTCATTACTTCGGGCTAGGACAGACTAAGAGACATTCAATCTATGCGGGAGCCGAGGCTGGCGGCATCTTCGCCAACTATTACAAAGGTTTCGGCTGCACCTGGGACGATGCGCACAAAACCCAGGTCTACAACACCGATCCTGTCAACAAGGTGATTCCCTACGCCGGCATCAAGGCCGGTCTGGATTTCAACATTGCGAACTTCACCCACCTGCAGGCTGGAATAATAATCAGCTATATGGGCTACGGTCTGTCGGCCGGCCTGACTTTCTAGTCTTTGTAGAGTCCTTCGCGCGACAGAAGGTGGTTCAGGTTGGCAAGGCCGTAGGCAGTGACAGCCTGGATCACTGCTGAGTGCTCCATATAGGCCGGGATGAGCTTGTCATACAAGTCATCCTCGGTATGCCAGATGTCGCGGTAGATGAAGTCCATTCCGAAGACGTCGCTCTCCCTGAATGAGATGGCCGGAATGCCGTTCATCGCGAAATAGGCGTGGTCGGAGCCGCCGGCCTGGGTGGGACGGGGCTGAGGGTCGCCCTCACGCTTGATCACAGAGAAAGGTATGTCGGGATTGTAGTCGAACAGCGGCTTGCAGGCGGTCACGAAATCGTCGTACATTGCCGGAGGAACGGTGATGGAAGTTGCAGCCAGCGGACCTCCGTCGCGGTTGAAGTAGTTGGAAATCTTGTTCCAGGGCACAAGCTTGCTCTCAACGAAATATTTTGAACCGAGCAGGCCATACTCTTCACCTGTCCAGATGCAGAACATTATCGAGCGCAGAGGCTTTGCTCCGGAGGTGGCAAGCAGACGTGCCGCTTCCATAGTCACGCAGACGCCCTGTCCGTCGTCGGTCGAGCCGGTGGCGATGTCATAGGCGTCCAGGTGGCTGCCCATCATCACATATTCGTCGGGATATTTGCTTCCGCGGATGATGCCGAGGATGTTGTGATACTTCATCGGGCCGGGGAAGAAGTGGTTGCGGATGTCGAACTCCAGCTGGAAATCCTGACGGTCCACCACTTTCTGCTTTATTATTTCGAACTGATGCTCGTCAAGAAGGATGTCGCAGGCCTTGGGCAGGTTGTCCATAGTGAGGTCGAAGCAGGTGGCGCGGTTGTAGAGCACCTGCATCGGAAGCTTTGACGGGCGGATGAAACCGAGTACTCCGGCTTCCACCATCTGGCGGTACATCAGCACCGAACCTTCCTCGCCGGCAGCGAGCTGTGCGGCACGGGTAGAGTCAGCCTTGGCGCTGGCGTCAATGGCAAGTCCGCTTGTCGGGCCAGTCTCCAGCAGAACCCAGGCTCCTTTGAGTGCACCCTTCACTCGGTCGAAATCACGCTGGTTCTTGGGCTCCAGAAGCACACGGCCTTTCTGCGGGCCACGTGTACCGGCTGTATAGGCAGGAGTGCCGAAATGCAGCGTCATACCGTCTTCAGAGAGCATACGGCCGAACCAGGGGCCGCGGTCGAAACCGACATTGATGGTGACAGCTTCCTGGACGATGACTTCCAGCCCCCAGGAACGGAACTGCTGGGCAACCCAGTCTTCGGCGTGGTTGAGCATATGCGAGCCGACGATGCGGCCGCCGATGTTGCGGGCGATATAGTCTGCGTGTTCCATCGTACGGTTGTCGTTGCGGCCGGCTTCAAGCACGGCTTTGACAACCTTGTCCTGTGCCGTGGCCGGAAATGCCAGCACGAGCATCAGCAAAAGGGGCAGTAAAGTCTTTTTCATTATGGTACGGTGATTAATGGTTGATCGCGTTGCGTTTCACGCAGATGTCGGCCCACTTCGGGGCGCGGTCGAACATATCCGCCAGTTCGGCGAGGATGTCGGGAATCTGTATGCCTTGAGGACAGATTTGTGCGCAGGAGCCGCATTGCAGGCAGGCGTGAGGAAGCTTGTCTTCCGGAAGGCTCTCCAGCCGCATTACAGGAGTAAGGGACACCTGGACCTTGATATCGTTGTATTCGGATATCAGCGCGGGGATGTCAAGACCTGCCGGGCAGCCTTCGCAGCAGTAGCGGCAGCCAGTGCAGGGCACTGAGCCCTTCAGTCCTTCTGCGATTTGGGCCAGGACGGCACGCTCGTCGGCCGACAGCGGGTCCGGATGCTCGAATGTCGCCGTATTCTCTTTCATCTGCTCCAGGCTGGACATTCCGCTCAGCACGACTGAGACGCCGGGAATGTCGTGGAGCCAGCGCAGCGCCCAGGAAGAGTCGCTCCTGGATGCGTCCATCTCCTGCAGCCTTGCGTGGGCTTCTGGGCTGAGATGAGACAATTTGCCTCCGCGCAGCGGCTCCATCACGACTATCGGAAGTCCGTGGTCGCGGATGATCTCGCACTTGCGGCGGGCGTCCTGCAGGCTCCAGTCAAGGTAGTTCAGCTGGATCTGCACGAACTCTATGGCCTGGCCGTAAGGACCGTCCAGAATGGACTGCAGGTGGTCGGCCGTGCTGTGGGAGGACATACCAAGATGGCGGATGCGCCCCTCCTTGCGTTGGCGTACGAAATAATCCAGAATGCCCCAGCGGGGGTCCATATAGTCGGCGATGCTGTTCTCGCAGACATTGTGGTAGAGGTAGAAGTCGAAGTAATCCACGCCACATCTTTCGAGCTGGCGTTTGAATATCCTTTCAGGGTCGAATGTCTTGAAATGCTGGTGTCCTGGAAACTTGTCGGCAAGAAACCATTTGTCCCTGGGATGACGGGCGAGGGCTGCTCCGAGCACTTCTTCCGAATGGCCGTCGTGGTAGGGGAAGGCAGTGTCGAAATAATTGATTCCTTTCGAGATGGCTTCATCGACCATTGCATAGACCGTGTCGCGGTCTACGCTGCCGTCTTCAAGCTGCGGCAGCCTCATCGCTCCGAACCCGAGCGCAGAAAGCCTTGTATCTTTGATCGAGTGATAGAACATACAAGGAAGTTTATTCTCAGATAATCTTCGCTATAGCATTGATGTAGGCTTCGGCGGCTGCGGTTATGATGTCCGGGTTAGCCGAGTAGCCGTAGTAGAACTGGCCGTTGTTCTCCACCTGGATGTGCACGATGCCGTTGTCCTCGGTGCCGCGGGTGATGGACTGCACCAGCATCTCCTCGAGGTTGATGCGGCGGTGCACAAGGGTGCGGATGGCAGTGAATGCTGCGTCCACAGGACCTTTGCCGCTGCTGGTGGCATTGCACTTCTCTCCGTCGATGATGAGACCTACGGTGGCCATCGGAATGGCGTTCTTTCCGCATACTACCTGAAGGTAGTCGAGCTTGATCTTCTGGACTATGTCATCCTGGCTGATGCCAGAAATGGCATACAGGTCGTTGTCTTCTATCTCTTTCTTGCGGTCTGCAAGGTCAAGGAACTTCTTGTAGGCGTCGGCGAGTTCTTCGGTGCCGAGCACGATGCCCAGCCTGCGCAGATGGTGGTCGAGGGCGGCCCTTCCGCTGCGGGCGGTGAGGGTGATGGTGCTGTCATTGACTCCGATGTCCTGCGGGTCGATGATCTCGTAGCTCTCGCGGTTCTTGAGCACACCGTCCTGGTGGATGCCGGACGAGTGGGCGAAGGCATTGCGGCCTACGATGGCCTTGTTTGGCTGGACGGGCATCCTCATAAGTGAAGACACCTGATGGGAAATCTTGGTTATGTTCTTGGTAAGTATGTCAGTGTGGACAGGGAACTCCTTGCGGCTGCGGATGGCCATTACAACCTCTTCGAGGGCAGTGTTGCCGGCACGCTCTCCTACGCCGTTGACGGTGACCTCCACCTGACGGGCACCGTTCATCACGCCTGCCAGGGTATTGGCGGTGGCCATGCCGAGGTCATTGTGGCAGTGCGTAGAGATGATGGCCTTGTCGATGTTGGGCACGTTGTTCATCAGATAGGCGATCTTGGCGCCGTACTCTGCGGGGAAACAGTAGCCGGTGGTGTCGGGAATGTTGACCACTGTGGCTCCGGCGGCAATCACGGCTTCGATGACCCTCGCAAGGTATTCGTTTTCGGTGCGGCCTGCATCCTCGGCGTAGAACTCTACGTCATCGACATATTTGCGGGCGTACTTGACGCAGGCGACAGCTCTCTTGAGAATGTCCTCGCGGTTGGAGTTGAACTTGTATCTGATATGGTAATCCGAGGTTCCGATGCCGGTGTGGATGCGCTTCAGCTCAGCGAAGTGCAGGGCTTCGGCAGCTGCATCGATGTCTTTCTCGACGGCTCTGGACAGTGCGCAGATGCGCGACGAGGTTACGACTTTGGAAATTTCGACAACGCTTTTGAAATCGCCTGGACTGGAGATGGGGAAGCCGCACTCTATGATATCTACTCCCAGAGATTCCAGCAGTTTGGCAAGCTCTATTTTTTCAATGGTATTCAGCTGGCATCCGGGGACCTGCTCTCCGTCACGGAGGGTAGTGTCGAAAATATATAATTTGTCGTTCATGTTGACAAAGGTATGGATAATTGCTCATAATCTAATAAAATTTTGTGAATTCTGCAAAAAGAGTTTTAACTTTGCACCAAGAACCGTTAATCAAGGATTCACAATGCGAAACGCAACCATCAGCATCATCCGACTCGTCCTCACCCTAGATCTGCTGGTGCTGGTCGTGAGCACCCTGTAAGCAAGAATCCACAACGGAATTATAATATGCAGTTTCACTTGTTGGATTCTTTCCGATGAGTGAATTTTTTTTTAATAGGAATATGAAATTACGCAGCAGTGTAACTTTTGAAGGAGCCACGATGGCTGGTGCGAGAGGCCTTTGGAGAGCCAACGGAATGGACGACCGTTTTGTAGGCAAGCCGATAATCGCTGTCGTCAATTCCTTCACCCAGTTTGTTCCCGGCCATATGCATCTCCACGAGATCGGCCAGATAGTGAAGAAGAAAATAGAATCGCTCGGCTGCTTTGCGGCAGAGTTCGACACCATAGCGATCGACGACGGCATAGCGATGGGTCACGGCGGAATGCTCTATTCTCTCCCGTCACGAGAGATAATAGCCGACAGCGTAGAATATATGTGCAACGCGCATTGTGCCGATGCAATGATATGCATCTCCAACTGCGACAAGATAACGCCGGGTATGATGATGGCCGCTATGAGGCTTAACATTCCGGCGGTTTTTGTATCCGGAGGCCCGATGGAAGCCGGCAACGTAGACGGCAAGGACTGTGACCTGATCGACATTATGGTGAAAGGGGGAGACCCCTCAACGCCTGCAGACGAACTGCTGCGCTATGAGAGGGCTGCCTGCCCGACCTGCGGCTGCTGCTCGGGAATGTTCACAGCCAACTCTATGAACAGCCTCACCGAGGCGTTGGGAATGGCTCCGGTGGGCAACGGAAGCATTTTGTCTACCCACAAGTGCCGCCGCGAACTATTCGAGAAAGGCGCCGAACTCATCGTGAAGCTTGCCAACGACTACTATTTCAAAGATGACGAAAGCGTACTTCCGCGCGCCATAGCCAACAAGGCTGCCTTCGAGAACGCAATGTCGCTCGACATCGCGATGGGCGGCTCTACCAATACCGTGCTTCACCTTCTGGCTATTGCCCACGAGGCAGGTGTGGATTTCACTATGGCCGACATCGACCGTCTGTCACGCAACGTGCCCGTGCTCTGCAAGGTGGCTCCGAGCTATCACTACCATGTTCAGGACGTGAACAGGGCAGGAGGTATAATGGGTATCCTCGGCGAGCTGGCGAAAGGCGGTCTGCTTCACACAGACGTGAAGAGGGTTGACTACCCTTCACTCGCAGCTGCCATAGCCGACAATGATATCACCGCCGCTGCCGGACAGGATGCTTCAGCGTTTGTTGCAGCCCATCCCAATGCCGCCAAATATCTGGCCGCTCCGCTCAACCAGCGCACCGGAGTGCTTGGCGGATGTGACAAACAATACAAGGAATTCGATCTCGACCGCAAGGCGGGCTGCATCCGCAGCATCGAGAATGCATATATGAAAGACGGCGGCCTCGCAGTGCTCTACGGCAACATCGCAGTGGACGGCTCTATCGTCAAGACTGCCGGCGTAGACGAAAGGATCTTCAAGTTCAGGGGTCCTGCCGTGGTCTTCGAAAGCCAGGAAGATGCAGTCGCAGGCATCCTCGGCGGCAAAGTGAAGAAAGGCGATGTGGTGGTGATACGCTACGAAGGCCCGAAAGGCGGCCCCGGAATGCAGGAGATGCTCTATCCGACTTCGTTCCTGAAGAGTATGCACCTAGGCGCCGAATGCGCCCTTATCACCGATGGACGCTTCTCCGGCGGCACCAGCGGCCTGTCCATAGGTCACGTTTCGCCTGAGGCCGCGAACGAAGGTGCCATCGCACTTGTGAAGGACGGAGATATGATAGCGATCGACATTCCCGCAAGGTCGATGAACGTGGAACTCAGCGACGAGGAACTTGCTGCCCGTCGTGCCGCGATAAAAGAATTCAAACCCGCACATCGCGACCGCAAGGTCAGCAAGGCCCTCCAGGCATATTCGATGCTCGCAGGTTCTGCAGATAAAGGTGGAGTAAGGATGATATAATATGGAAGATAAAATGATTACCGGCGCCGAGGCGCTTATCAAAACCATAATTGAGGAGAACGTCGACACTATCTTCGGATATCCCGGAGGCAGCATAATTCCGTTCTACGACAAGCTTTACGACTATACCGACCAGCTCCGCCACGTGCTGGTGCGCCACGAACAGGGTGCAGTCCACGCCGCCGAGGGTTATGCCCGCGCCACCGGTCAGGTGGGAGTCTGCGTGGCTACTTCTGGCCCCGGTGCCACCAATTTCGTGACAGGCATCGCCGACGCAATGATGGATTCCACTCCGATAGTCTGCATCACCGCCCAGGTGGACGCCGCCCAGCTCGGAACAAACTTCTTCCAGGAGGCCGACATGGTGGGCATCACAACCCCGATAACCAAGTGGAACTACCAGATTTCGCGTGCCGAGGATATTCCCATCGTCATTCCGCAGGCTTTCCATATTGCCCGCAGCGGCCGTCCCGGCCCAGTGCTCATCAGCGTCACGAAGAACGCCCAGGTGGAAAAGTTCCGCTACCGCTATGACCTCAAGGCTGCTCTCGACCGTATGGTCTACGTACCCCGCAAGGTGAACCTGGAGAAGCGCGACCTGAACATCCAGAAGGCCATCGATATGCTCAACAATGCCGAGAAGCCTCTGATCATCGCAGGTCAGGGCGTACTCATCTCCGGTGCCGAATCTGTTCTCGCGGAATGTGCCAACAAAGGCTGTATCCCCGTGGCTTGTACGCTGCTCGGCCGCAGTGCGATGAACTTCCACGACCATTACTACATCGGTATGGTGGGAATGCACGGCAATATGTCCGCGAATGCAATGACACAGCAGGCCGATGTAATCCTGGCTGTAGGTATGAGATTCTCCGACCGCGTCACTGGCAAGCCCAGCGGATATGCACAGAACGCCCAGATTATCCATATTGACATCGACAAGACCGAGTTCAACAAGAACATCCAGGTCGACCTGCAGATCCACGGTGACGCACGCCAGATGCTGGAGGCGATATGCGAGGGTCTGGTGTTCAAGGACCGTGAGGCTTGGAGACGTTTCGGATATGACCAGTATGACAAGGAGAAGGAGAACGTCATCGGCCCGATGCTGCGCAGTGAGAAACTCAATATGGCCCAGGTGGTGGATGCCATCAACAGCCACTATATAGAGAAAGTCAGCACGAGCGAGAAGAGCTACGGCAGCAACGTGGTGCTCGTGACCGACGTGGGACAGAACCAGATGTTCGCCGCCCGCTACCTCAAGCTCACGATGAAGACCGGCTGGATTACTTCCGGCGGACTTGGAACCATGGGCTTCGCCCTCCCGGCAGCCATCGGCGCCAAATGCGGCCGTCCCGACGCCCAGGTGGTGGCGATTGTGGGAGACGGTGGCCTGCAGATGAACATCCAGGAGCTCGGAACCATACTCCAGAACAACATCGACGTGAAGATTGTGCTGCTGAACAACTCGTTCCTCGGAATGGTCCGTCAGTGGCAGGACCTTTTCTTCGACAAGCGTTTCTCCCACACTATGCTCGTCAATCCGGACTTCAGCAAGATATGCGAAGCCTACGACATCGAGTATTACCGCATCTCAAAACCCTCCGAGGTTGAGGATGCCATCGAGCGGATGGCGGCTTCGAAAGGCCCGTTCTTCCTCGAGGCAGTGGTGGACCCGACCGTCAACGTATACCCGATGATTCCCGGCGGCAAGACTTTGAATGACCTTATCATTAGATAATTTATTATGAAATACAGACTTGAAGCGACAGTAAGCGCGCGTGTCGATATCCTGAACCGCATCACTACCCTTTTTATCCAGAAGGGACTCCCGGTGGAGAGCGTCAACTACAAAGTGATTGACGACCGTCTGGCAAAGGTCGAGCTGATATGCTCCGATGCTGACGACATCCGAATGGACCGAATCATCAACCAGGCCGACAATCTGGTGGATATCGCGCAGGTACAGTACTTTAAAATGGACAAATAACAAACTAAAACACATACTAGAATGGCAGAAATGAATTTTGGCGGCATCGTAGAGCAGGTTGTGACACGTGCCGAATTCCCACTGGAAAAAGCTAAGCAAGTATTGGCTAACGAAACCATCGCAGTCCTCGGATATGGTGTCCAGGGCCCTGGCCAGAGCCTCAATCTCCGCGACAACGGATTCAACGTGATCGTCGGACAGCGCAAGGGCGGCAAGAGCTGGGACAAAGCCATCGCTGACGGCTGGGTTCCGGGAGAGACCCTTTTTGAAATCGAAGAGGCTTGCAAGAAAGCCACTATCATAGAGTTCCTGCTTTCAGACGCAGGTCAGATCAGCGCCTGGCCCACAGTGAAGAAACACCTCACCGCCGGCAAGGCTCTCTATTTCTCACACGGTTTCGCCATTACCTATCAGGAGCGTACCGGCATCGTTCCCCCGAAGGATGTTGACGTGATTATGTGCGCCCCCAAAGGCTCAGGCACATCACTCCGCCGTCTTTTCCTGCAGGGCAGGGGAATCAACTCATCATACGCCATCTTCCAGGATGCTACCGGAAAGGCTTATGACCGCACCATCGCCCTCGGCGTAGGTATCGGCAGCGGTTATCTCTTCGAAACCACTTTCAAGAGAGAGACCTACAGCGACCTTACCGGTGAGCGTGGAACCCTTATGGGTGCCATCCAGGGAATCTTTGCAGCCCAGTACGACACTCTCCGTGCACACGGCCACACTCCTTCGGAGGCATTCAACGAGACAGTAGAGGAGCTCTCACAGAGCCTGCTTCCGCTCGTTGCCGAGAACGGTATGGACTGGATGTATGCCAACTGCTCGACTACCGCACAGCGCGGTGCCCTCGACTGGTGGAAACGTTTCCGTGATGCCACCAAACCTGTTTTCGAGTCTCTCTATGAGAGCGTGGCTACAGGCAACGAGGCTCAGATCTCAATCGATTCAAACAGCAAGCCCGACTACCGCGAAGGTCTTGAGAAAGAACTCAAGGAAATGCGCGAGAGCGAAATGTGGCAGGCCGGCAAGGCTGTACGCGCACTGCGTCCCGAGAACAACTAATTCTTTGGAAAGATGAAAGAACTGGATTGGAAAAATATCGGATTCGGCTACGTCAAGACCAACTGCAATATCCGTTGTGAATTTCACAACGGGCAGTGGGGCGAGCCGTATCTCACTTCGGACGAATTCCTGCCGCTGCATATCGCTGCGACTTCGCTGCACTACGGCCAGGAAGTGTTCGAGGGTGCCAAGGTTTTCCGCGGAGTGGACGGCAAGGCGCGCCTGTTCAGGATCGAAGAGAATGCCAGGCGTATGAAGGCTTCGGCAGACTACCTGCTGATGGCCGCTCCTTCAGAGGAACTTTTCATCGATATGTGCGAGAAAGTCATCCGTGCAAACGCTGACTTCCTGCCTCCTTATGGAACCGGAGCTTCTCTCTATGTCCGTCCTCTGCTCATAGGTACTACCGCTGAGGTCGGTGTGAAGACGGCCCGTGACTATATGTTCCTGATATTCGTGACTCCGGTGGGCCCGTACTTCAAGAACGGATTCGCACCGATCGACGTGGTGCTCGAGAAGCTTCACGACCGTGCGGCACCGCGCGGAACCGGCCAGGCCAAGGTTGGCGGCAACTATGCGGCCAGCATCCAGGCCGGTGCATTCGCACACGAGAGAGGCTTCTCTAACGAGTTGTATCTCGATGCTGCGGAGCAGAAGTACATCGACGAGTTCGGAGCTGCCAACTTCTTTGCGATCAGGGACGGAGCCTACATCACTCCTCTGTCGAGGTCGGTGCTCGGATCGATCACCAACAAGAGTCTCCGCACTCTTGCAGAGGATCTCGGACTCAGGGTCGAGGACCGCAAGATCGAGTATGAGAAGGAGATTGCCACTTTCGACGAGGTGGGCGCCTGCGGTACTGCAGCCGTCATCTCTCCCGTCGGCCGTCTCTATGATCCGAACAAGGACAAATGGTATGAGTACGACGCTCCCGGCAAGTACAGCACCATGATGTTCCACGCGCTCCAGGATATCCAGTACGGTCGCGCTGAAGACAAGCACGGCTGGACCCGTATTATAGAAGGTATATAATCTATTTGCACGAATCTGTTGCGATTGAGGACCCTGTCCACCCTCGGACGATAGAGGGAGGACTATAGGACAGAATCGTAGAACTCGCAGGGCGAGGCCGTCAGAGAGCGGGCAAGTTGCTTTACGGGCTCGGTGAAGACGGCGCTCGAATAGAAAGTGCAGAAAGGCGTATCATCGTGATGCGCCTTTTTCGCATACAGGCGGTCAGCCTGGCGTGCGACGGCAGGAGCGGGGTTTACAATCTTTGCCTTGCCAGCAACGATTTTTTTGATGGTGTCCTGCAGGAAAGGATAGTGGGTGCAGCCCAGGACAATATGGTCGGCACCCTCGGCAAGCATAGGCTCGATGTAGCCTCGAAGCAGGCTCTCCACTTCCGGAGAATCGAAATCAGCCCGCTCTACGGCCTCCACGAGGCCTTCGCCGACCCGTTCGATGACTTTGACGTCACCCTTGAATGTTGCGAGAGTGTTGAGGTACAGAGCCCCCTTCAGGGTGCCTGCGGTGGCGAGTACGCCCACCACGCCGCTTTCCGACCGCAGGATGGCCGGCTTTATGGCAGGCTCCATTCCAACGAATGGAAGGTGGTAGTTCTCTCTCAGATGCTTGATTGCTGCTGCTGTTGCGGTGTTGCAGGCCACCACGATGATGTCGGCGCCCTGTTCGATGAGGAAATCGGTTATCTGGCTTGAACGTGCCTTGATGAACGGGGCTTCCTTGGGACCGTACGGGCAGTTGAGGCTGTCGCTGAAATAGACATAGCGCTCCTTGGGCAGAAGCCTTGTGAGCTCCCTGAAGACGGAAAGACCGCCGATGCCCGAGTCGAAGATACCGATCATCGTTGTGAGTTATTCTTTACAAAAATACGCATTTTTTGAATACCTTTACGGCGTTTTTCTTTAGATGATATGGCTATAATCAGAGAACTGAGGGGGTTCACCCCCAAGATCGGCAAAAACTGCTTCATCGCAGAGAATGCATCGATAATAGGTGACGTGACGATGGGGGACGACTGCAGCATCTGGTATTCAGTGGTGCTCCGCGGCGATGTCAACACGATTAAGATAGGAGACAGGGTCAATATCCAGGACGGAGCCGTGCTCCATACATTATATAACAGGTCCGTGGTCGAAATCGGAAATGACGTTTCTGTCGGCCACAATGCCGTGATCCACGGAGCCAAGGTGGGCAACAACGTGCTTGTCGGTATGGGGGCCATACTTATGGACAATGCCGTCATTCCGGACAATACCATCATAGCGGCCGGAGCCGTCGTGCTCAGCAATCAGGTTCTCGAGCCAGGAATCTATGCCGGTGTTCCCGCCAAAAAAGTGAAGGATGCGAGTGATGCGATAGCCGAGGCCGCACACAAGAATGCCCAGGGATATCTCCTTTATAAAACCTGGTACGAATAAATCTTTATTTAATTGGCTATTTTGGTTTTAATTTGAAAGTAAAATAGCAGAAATATTGCAAAATTTATAAGTGATTCTGTAAATTTTGCATATTTTTTTATTCTCTGGTAAAGTTTTATTCCTCTCTGCAGGCGCTCCTGCAAGCCATTGTATTGCAGGTTTTCCCTATAATATACAAAAAATTTTTGATTATTTGAGTGAAAATTGCCATTTTTGCGGCTTAAATGTGTTATTGTTGTTTGACCCGAATTACGGCTATTTCAAATTTTAACATAAATTCAACAACCTAAAAAAACAACAGATGAAAAAAATCAGACTTTTAATGGCAGCCGTTGCGCTTGTCCTTTCTGTCGGAATCGCTTCTGCACAGAATGTACAGGTCAGGGGTACTGTCACTGATGCATCTACAGGTGAACCTGTTCCGTTCGCTTCCATCCAGGTCAAGGGAACTATGCAGGGTACAGCCACCGATGCATTGGGTAGTTACACGGTTTCCGCTCCTGGAAACGGTGTGTTGGTATTCTCTTCCATCGGTTATACGACACAAGAGGTTGCAGTAAACAACCGCGGCGTGATCAACGTATCTCTCGAGCCGGAAACAGAATTCCTCGATGATGTGATTGTAGTAGGTTATGGTACCGTAAGGCGTGAGGCCAAGACCGGTTCCATCGCTACTCTTGAGGCAGAGAACCTCGCCGAGGCTCCCGTCAACTCAGTCGACAAGATGCTGGCCGGTAAGATGGCCGGTGTGATGGTGACTTCACAGACAGGTCAGCCGGGTGCAAACTCAAACATCCGTATTCGCGGTATTTCTTCAGTGAATGCAGGTAACGAACCTCTTTGGGTAGTCGACGGTATTCCTGTGATGTCAGGTGACCAGGGTTACTTCACCAATACCTCTAATGCGATGGCAGTGGTGAACCCTAACGATATCGAGTCAATCACTGTCCTGAAAGACGCTGCAGCCGCATCAATCTACGGTTCACGTGCTGCCAACGGTGTCATCCTCGTGACCACCAAGAGCGGTTCACAGGGCAAGGCCAAATTCCAGGTACGTGCCAAATACGGTATCTCTCAGCTTGCAAATGACAACAATTTCAGGGTATTGACTGGTTCCGAACTCCTCGGTCTCCGTCGTCAGGCCGCTATGAATGCAGGCATGAATCCTGATAATCCTACCAGCGCTGGTTACTATCCTTACTCACGCCTCACCGGTCAGCAGACCAACTGGCTCAAGGAAGTCACCAAACTCGGTAACATGCAGGAGTATGAAATCAATGCATCTGCCGGTAACGAACGCGGCAAGCTGTACTCTTCACTGTCATACCAGAACACTGAAGGTATCACTTACGCCAGCCAGTTCAACAAGATCGTCGGCCGTGTGAACACCGATTATAAACTCACCAACAGTTTGACTTTCGGTGCTCGCGTCAATATGGCTTACACCTACAACCGCGATACCGAGATGCAGGCTTTGTACTACGCAAACCCGTTCTTCGCAGGTCTCTCTATCCTGCCTTGGACTCCTCTGTATGATGAATACGGCAATTACAACGTGAACATCCCCGAGAACAGTAACACCAACCCTATGTACAATATGCTTAGCGGCGGTGAGGTTCAGTGGGAGAAACAGTTCCGCAACCAGGCATCCGTATACCTCGAGTGGCAGCCTGTGACAGGTCTGGTATTCAAGACCAACAACATGCTGGAGACCACAAACGGTGAAGGCCGCCGTTACTGGGGACCCGACCCGGGTTACACCGAAGGTACTCTTCAGGTAAGTACTTCACAGTTCATCCGTCTGACCACTTCAAACACCGCTACCTACACCACGACATTCGGTGATGCACACTCATTCCGTGCAATGGTCGGTCAGGAAGCCATGAAGGAAACCTACCATTCATATTTCTCATATTCACCGACCGTAGATGACGCTATCCCGTATCCTACCACATCAATTGCTACAGATGATAAGATCGACTACGATTATTCTGCCGAGACTTTGCTGTCATTCTTCGGAAATGTGGATTACAGCTACGACCAGAGGTACTACCTGCAGGGTTCAGTCCGTGCTGACGGAAGTTCACTCTTCGGCTCTGCCAACAGGTGGGGTCTGTTCTGGTCTGCCAGCGGTTCTTGGAACATCTCCAACGAAGCATTCATGAGCGGACTTGACTGGCTCAGCCTCCTCAAACTCCGTGCAAGCTACGGTGTCAATGGTAACAACAACATCGCTGCCTACAGGGCTTACGGTGTATACGCATCTACCGCATACAACGGTGCATCCGGAATGCTTCCTTCAACTCCTGACAACCCGAAGCTTTCTTGGGAAAAGAACTACACCTGGAACGTAGGTCTTGATTTCGCTTTCTTCGATTCAAGAATCAACGGACAGGTGGATGTCTACTCACGTGACACCAAAGACATGTTGCTCAACAAGAGCGTTCCCCAGACATCAGGTTTCTCAAGCAACTTCGTGAATATCGGAGCCCTCAACAACAAGGGTGTCGAGTTCCAGCTTAACGGTGACATCATCCGCACCAGGGATTTCAACTGGAACGTTGGTTTCAACCTGGCTTACAACAAGTCTACTATCCTCGATCTTGGCGATACCGATGAGTTGAACAATGCCGATTCACGTATCAAACACAAAGTCGGCAAGTCATTCTATACTTACTATCTGAAAGACTACTACGGCGTCAACCCTTCAACAGGTCAAGCTGTTTGGCGTGCTGCCGATCCTGCCGATCCCGACAATGAAGACGCATACATCCTTACCAGCAACTACAACAAGGCCCGCTACATCTATGCAGGCAGCCCTGAGCCCAAGTTCACCGGCGGTTTCAACACCAGCCTCACTTGGAAAGGTTTCGACCTGAGCGCTTTCTTCGAGTATAAACTCGGTAACAATGTGCTTATCGTCGAGAACCGTTATGTAAACTCAGACGGTAACCAGAATATGAACCAGACCTACAGGGCACTCAATTACTGGAAGGAGCCCGGTGATACAGGAGTTTTCCCGAAACCTTACATCGGCAACTCTTCAAACTCTTATGCTATGCCCAGCACCCGTTGGATGGAAAGGGGCGACTACCTTCGCGTGAAAGACGTTACACTTTCTTATACCTTCCCGACCAGAATCATCGAGAAGATCAAACTCGGAGGTCTCAAACTTTACGTAAGCGGACTCAACCTCTATACTTTCCACGATGTCAACTGGTTTGACCCTGAGCGTGGCGTAAACGGTATGGGTTCCGGTATCTATCCTATGACCAAGACCCTTGTTGGTGGTGTTGAAGTATCATTCTAATAAAGGGAGGATAATATGATGAAAAAATATATAACAATATTAGTTTTGGCCGTAGCAGTCCTGTTCACTACTGCCTGCAAGGATTTCCTGGTGGAAGAGCCTATTCTCAGCCAGAGTACTTCCCTTACTCTCAGCGATTTCAATGGACTGAACAAAGCCGTTGCTGGTGCTTACTCTCCTCTCGCTGACGGTCAATGGTACGGTGCGATGATGATTCTCGAAAGCGAGATGCGTGCCGGCAACGCCATGCGTCCCATCAACTCTGACTTCACTTCAGGCCGTATGATGGTTCCCTACGACATGAGTTACAACGAAAGCAGCACTTCAGGTCTCTGGGGTTATGCTTACTTTGTGATTTCAGCCGTCAACAACGTGCTTGACGTAATCGAAAAAGGTGAAGTCGAGCTTGTCAAAGACGGTGTAACCCAGCAGGATGTGGATAACCTTCAGGCTGAGGCCCTCGCACTCCGTGCTCTCGCACATTTCGACTGCCTCAGGACTTATGCCCGTACTGACGGAAGCAACGACAGACTCGGTATTCCGCTCATTCTCACTCCTCAGTCTCCTGATGACCAGCCTGCAAGAAACACTGTTACAGAAGTTCTCAATCAGGTTGTAGCCGACCTTACCAAAGCCGAGAGCCTTATGTCTTCTTCATACGTAAGGGCTGGTGGCGTTTCTTCAAAATGCTACATTACTATCGATGTTGTCAGGGCACTCCTTGCCAGGGTATATCTTTACAAGAAAGATTACTCAAATGCCGCAGCATATGCAACCAAGGTTATTGAGAGCGGCAACTACAAACTCTGGACTGCCAAAGAGTATCCTACCGTATGGAACAAAGACGCTGCCGACAAAGGCGGTGAGGTGATCTTTGAAGTTTACGGTGCTACAAGCAACTCATACGATGAGTACTGGGAAGGCCCTTCACATATGACCAACCCTATCGGTTATGCAGACTGCGCAGCCAGCTTCGACCTTGTGGGTCTCTTCGAAGAGGGTGACGTACGTGGTTCGCAAGGAATCCGCGGTACCGATGAAGGTAAAGTGATGTTCTGCACCGATCCTGACGAGAAATCTCTCGGACAGATGTGGACCATGAAATATCAGGGCAAGGGCAAAGGTGATGCAGTCAGCACTCCTGACGTCAGCAATGTAATTGTCATCCGCCTTTCAGAAATGTATCTGATCCGCGCTGAAGCTTCTGTTAACGGAGCCGGCAACACTGCACTTTCTGACCTGAACGCTATCCGCAGCAACCGTGGCGCATCAGCACTTACTTCAGCCGGTGCATCAGCAGTAGCTTTGGAACGCAGACTGGAACTCAACTTCGAAGGCCATACCTGGTTTGACCTGGCCCGTACGACTGCCACTCTCAACTATGATGACGGTGTGGTTAAACGCAACCTCACAAGCAGCAGCAAAGAATGGGCTCTCCCTATTCCCAAACGCGAGACCGACGTGAACGCTAATCTTGAGCAGAACCCCGGTTTCTAAACTATAGGAGATAAGGATAATGAAAAAGATATTTAAATACTTTAGTTTTGTAACTGTAGCTATGATGGCACTGGCATCTTGCCAGAGTCTCAACCAGGATCCTGTTTTCAATGACGATGATGCATTCGTATCTTTCGACATCGCGTCAGCAACCATCTCTGAAGATGGCGGCATGATTACGATTCCTGTTACTCTCGCCTCTGTAGAAGGAGTGTCTTCAACTGTCAGCTACGAGTTCATTGATGGCACTGCCGTTCTTGGAAAAAACTACAAACCTGTAGATGAGTCAGGAATCCTGAATTTCTCTAAGGAAAACCGCACAGCCAAAATCGATGTCCAGATTATCGACAACCCGGGCGTTTTCACCGGTGACCTTAATTTCACCATCAAGTTCAAATCTACCGGTTCCGTAAAGGAAAGCGCTGAAAATGCCTGTGTAGTCACAATCAGTGACAATGACCATCCTCTGAGTGCAATCCTTGGCGATTATACCGCAACCCCTGCAGGTAGTGCCCGTGGATATTCACAGTATACTGTCACAATAGGGAAGGACGAAGAAGACCTCACTCTTGTCTGGTTATACGGACTGGCTAATTTTGCTACTGAGAATGGGTCTACCAAGGGCCTTTATGGTAATGTCCAGTTCGATGAAGCTGGCAATATTATCGGAATTACCGTTCCCAGCGCTCAGGAAATAGGCCTTTCCACTACAGACGGCGGTCCTATCACCATTGTCGGCCTCGATGCCGAAACTTGGGAAGGCGCTGAATCAGAAGTGCCTACAATAGAGTTTGTTGTAAGTGATGGCGGCAGAACTATCACGATGACCAATGCTTTCTATTTGAAAGATGCAACCGGTTATTGGGACTACACAGAGGCTCCCATGCCTATGATCAAGCAATAACTTAAACAATGACTGAAATGAAAAAGATATATTCTATCCTTTTGATTGCCCTGGCCGTCTTCACCGGCTGCCAGCAGTGGATTGAAGAGGATCCCATCGCCAAGGTCGGCACAGTGGATCCCACCATTTCCACTTCAGCCGTCAGCGACTCAAGCTTTACTGCTACGATCAGCGGCGTTGACGGTGTGACATATTATGCTTACGCTGTTTTGAAAGGTGACAAGAAAGATGTCAACGCTACCAAACTTTTCCAGAAAGGTCTTGGAAGCGACCTGGCAGAAGGTGTAGTCAACTATTCAGACAAGCCCAGCACCACCATCGTTCTCAAAGAACTTGTCCCGAACACCAAGTATACCGTGTATGCTATCGCCGGCAACAGCCAGAGCTTCACAGGTAACGTTGTTACAGCAACCGTCCTCACTTCAGACGGCCTTACTCCTGACATTACCAAATTTTCTGCAAGTGACAGTGTATTCACCATCACTTACAACGAGCCTGTTCAGAAGGGTGAAGGTGCAATCACAGCTTATGTGATGGCCAAGAACATCTCTTGGACAGAGCCCATTGACAGCTTCGAGGTACCTGCCGACAGCATTTCTATCAAGGGCAGCGTGGTAACAGTCACTGTTCCCGATGCTCCCGCTGGCGCATACGTAGTTCTCGGTTTTGGTGAAGGTGTCGTAAAGAATATGGTCGACACTCCTTCTGAAGAATATTGCGCTCTTATGGAAGGTGCTTATGATGACTGGGAAGAAGGAGATTTCGAAGAGGACGGGTATGAATACGATGTCTATAGCCACATTGCAAACGACAGCTGGTCATTCTCTTGGAAAGATGAAAACGAAGAAGGCGATACCCTCATCTATATCGCTCCTGACGAGTGGGCGGAGACAATGGTTCTCTTCGACCTTGAGAGAGTTGCGTTCGCAGACGGAGAAGTTCTCGAGGAGAATGATTTTCCTGTAAGGGTTACCTACACTGAAGGTGGCAAGATCTCGTCTATCCCTGTAGACTATATGTTCAACGAGAGCATGGATATGATGGCGTTCGTTCTTCCTGAGCCAATCGACGTTCTCGGAACCATTTCTTTCTCTATCGAGGAAGCTACTCTTGAGGATATGTTCGGCAACCCCAACGAGGCCTTCTCTCGCGAGGATGCATATATGTGCCTGCTCATCAGCACTGGTATCGAAGGTGTATATCAGTACAAATTCGCTGATGCCTGGGGTGATTCCTGGAGCGGCGAGGCTACTTTCGTCGAGAATGAAGACGGCAGCTATACAGTCTATGGTCTGTCCGGATATTTCGCAGAGAATGGTTTCTTCGGCCCTGTAACAGCTACAGTCAATGAAGATGGCGAGCTTGAAATTGCTTCAGGTCAGGTATATTTTGAAGCCAGGGACGTCAGGTTCCTTGCTCTCGACTTTGATGGCGAGAATATTGAACCTAAGGATGCTGCCACGATATCCGTTCTTGAAAACGGCTGTCTGCAGATGGAAGATGCCTGGGGTCTTACCGCAAATGGAGGTGAGTCCTTCTGGGATCTGTCCCTTGATCCTTATCTGTTCGTCAAGATAAGCAATGATGTTCCTGATGCTGATGCTGAGCCTACTTCACTGTCAGTACTCAACCGTCAGCCCAAATCTTTCCGCAAGTAAGATATACTGATTTCAATAAAAGAGAGACTCCCTGCGTGGAGTCTCTTTTTTTTTATAAATTTGTAGGCTACCATCGGAAATTTGTATAGAAATGAAAAAGTTTTTGACATCGTTCGCAATAATGTTCTTTGCATTGGCCGTTTACGGACAGAATACCGTGATGGACACGTGGCCCTATATGTATCCCGAATTCACCAGCGGCACAGCCTATCTCAGGGATGGGAAAAAGTACGAGAAGGAAATGAACGTCCACCTTGCAAAGGGAAGGCTCCATTTCATCGACAATGGAATGATAAAGGAAATCAATACCCCTGACATTATCCTCGTCGATCTGAACGGAGAGCAGTTCACTGTGCTTGATGGCAATGTGGTCAAGGCTGTCGGCGATCTTGACAAAGGATATGTGGCCATACACACTGCAGTCGATTTTCAGCGTCTCAACGAAAGCCAGGGAGCCTATGGTATGACGACCACCAATTCCGCAACTATGAAAATGTCTTCCGTAGACCTTGTCGGCGTCAATACCAACCATATGGAACTTCGCCAGAACAAGAATTCAGGCAAAGAGATTGCGCTCAAGTCTGACTATTACATTGTTACCGGCGGCATAGTCAGCAAGGCAACTAAGAAAGGTATCGAGGACAATCTCGATGCAGCGGGAAAGGCTGCCTTCAAGACTTTCCAGAAACAACACAAAATTAAATGGAAGGATCCCGAGAGTCTCCTTCAGATCGTGGATTTCCTCAACAGTCTGCAATAAAATATGAAGATATACAGAGTATTGGCTTCTGCGGCAGCAGTCCTGGCATTGTTCGGCTGCCAGAAGCAGGATGTGAGTCTCATGCCTGAAAGGGCCGATGAGATGATTTTGACAGAGGATGGTTCGAAAGTGCGTTCATCTTCCCTTGAGCAGGGCCATATAAGGCTCCAGCTCTCAGAAGAGATGACCGAACTGGCGGAAAGCGATCCTCAGGCATTTGCAAAACTTTTTTCAGACCTGGGCGTGAAGTCGGTGGCAAGGACTTTCCCCGATGCCGGCAAGTTCGAGCAACGCACCAGGGAGGAGGGCCTGCACCGTTGGTACGACCTCTACTTCGACGAAGAGATTCCACTGACAAAGGCGGGCGAAGAGTTGTCGCTGATCGACAACCTTGGCTATGTGGAATTCAGGCCCAAGGTGGTCCGTATCGAGAGCCAGGATGTCAGCTGGAGAAGCGGTATGTCCCAGACATCTACCGGCAATATCGTCCAGATGGCCCAGACGGACGTGTTTGATGACCCGATGCTTCCCAAACAGTGGCATTACTATAACAACGGCAGCGCATTCGGCACGAGAAGCGGCTGCGACATCAATGTGATTCCTGTCTGGAAGAACAAGTCGACCGGAAGTTCCGATGTAATCGTTTCTGTCGTTGATGGCGGTATAGATTTCAACCACGAGGACCTGGCTGCAAATATGTGGCACAATCCTGACAAGACCGGCCAGATGATATATGGCTACAACTTTGTCAAGAACAATTTTGTCGTAGAGCCCGAGAGTCACGGTACTCACGTTGCCGGTACGGTAGCCGCAGTCAACAACAACGGCGTAGGAGTTAGCGGTGTTGCAGGTGGCAACAAGGCAAAGAATATTGCCGGTGTCAGGCTTATGAGCTGCCAGATATTCATAGAGGGCAGCAAAGAGAGCGGCGACGGAGCTGCGGCAATCAAATGGGGCGCTGACCACGGTGCCGTCATTTCACAGAACAGCTGGGGGTATGAGGAAGAGCGCTCGACAGTTCCCAAGTCAGACAGGGATGCCATAGACTATTTCAACAAGTATGCAGGTGTCGATGAGAATGGCAAGCAGGTTGGACCGATGAAGGGTGGAGTCGTCATCTTCGCCGCAGGTAATGAAAACAGAGACTTCGGTGCACCTGCTGCATACGAAGGCTGTATAGCGGTGGCTGCAGTGGGCGCCAATTTCCGGCGTGCCGGATATTCGAATTTCGGAGACTGGGTTGACCTTTCTGCTCCTGGCGGAGATGTTGAAACCGGTCCTACAGTTCTGAGCACCCTCCCGGGCAACAACTATGGTTCTTATCAGGGTACTTCTATGGCCTGCCCGCACGTTTCCGGTGTTGCGGCTCTCATAGTATCTGCTGTCGGAGGTCCCGGTTTTACCAGGGATATGCTGATCAACAGGCTCCTGAGCAATACCACCAGCCTTGTCAAGTATGGTGTGAAAGATATACCCGGCCTTGTGAATGCATATGGAGCCGTAGCTGGATCCAGCACCGTTCCCCCCGACCAGGTGACTACCGTAACAACATCGGTATCAAGCAACAAGGTTCATTTCAAGGTAAAGATACCCAAAGACAAGGATGACGGTTCACCTTACGGCATATCTGCATATTACAGCACAGAGTCGTTCAAGACCGTGGATGGTATAGAGTGCCAGAATTTCCAGGTTGAAGACTTGGTTGCAGGTGATTATCTCGAAGGAGACATCGTGGACCTGAAATTCAACCAGAAATATTACATCGCCTTCGATGCTTATGACCTCTCATTGAACCACGGTGCCATATCGCAACTGGTTCAGTTGACCACCGGCCCGAATGCAAAACCCGTAATAGAATGTGACGTGCCTCTCGAGCACGTCGTAGTAAGGACTTTTGAGACCAAGGTGTTCAATATGTCATACTATGATCCTGACGGCCACGACATTACTGTGACTTTTGAAGACAGTTCGGACGGAGCCGCTACTTTCCACGAAACAGGCAAGGATGGTCAGGGCAGGATCCAAATCAACGGAAAGGGAGCACCGGACGGCCACTATGAGTTCAAGTTCAAGGTCGAGGACAAATTCGGCGCCGCTGATTCTGTTGTCGTTCCCTACGTAATCAAGCCAAATACTCCGCCTGTCAAGATAAAAGACATCGACAATCTTGTGTTCGGAGCCCAGAATGAGAACCTGACCCTGAATCTGGCAGATTACTTCTACGATGAGGACGGTGAGCCGCTGGCCATCAAGTGCACGGTGAGCAACAACAATGTCGTCAACCTTGCGCCGACCACCAAGAATACCGTTTTCGTCACGGCACTGATGTATGGAACTGCGGATGTCACAGTAAGCGTATCTGACGCTATGGATGAGACTGTGTCAAGTTCGTTCAAGGTGCTCGTTAGGGATGATTCCCAGCCGTTCGACATCTATCCCAACCCTGTAACCGACGGAACGCTCTATATCCGCAGCGGTGACGCCACCAGCGCCAAGGTAGTTGTTGCAGGTCCCTCGGGCGCAGTTGTCTTCAATGAAACCGTAAGCACGGATGCATTCAATCCTGCAGCCATCGACCTCAGCAAGTGCGCGTCAGGCGTCTACAGCGTCAAGGTTATAGGAACATCAGAAACGATTAATACGACTATAGTAAACATACATAATGATTAGAAGGATATTGGTTTCAGCGGCACTGCTTCTGTCTGCATTTGCAGTCAGGGCTCAGAGCGTGCCGTTCTTGAACATTGCGGACAATGCGCGCAGAATGGCTCTCGGCGGTGCCGATGCAGCTTACTCTGCTTCAAAGATACTTGATGAAAGCTACAAGGGCTCCGCTGATGCGACATATATGATGTGGCAGCCTCAGGCACTTGGCAACAATCTCTTCCTGCTGGACGGCTATTACAAGCTCTCCGACAAGTTCGCCCTCGCCGCAGGCGGCAGGTTCAATATGTACAAGCCCTATGACACGATGAACGAGACCGGCAATCCCGGAGCAAGCTACACTCCTTCAGAGATGATGGGCTTCCTCGGTTTCCATTTCGGAGCTGCCGACAATCTTGCCATAATGGCAAATGCCAAGTTCATTTCGTCAAAGCTGGCTTCCAAGTATGAAGGTACTGCCATAGCTGCTGATCTGGGTGTTGCATATGACTTCGACGGACTGACGCTTGCACTTTCTGCAAGGAACATCGGCAGCAAGCTGTCATACTCCAAGACCGTTCAGAACAATTTGCCGATGACAGTGCTGCTCGGTGCCGAGAAGACTTTTGAATTCGGCGACAATGCGCTCGACCTGGCTCTGGATGCCGGCTATATGCTGCTCCACTCTTCTATGGTCGCAAAAGCCGGTGCCGAGTTCTCCATCCAGCACATTTTCGACATAAGGGCAGGCTATCATTTTGGCAGCAACAAGGCTGTTGAACCCAGCTATGCTACAGTAGGTATCGGGGCCAACGTGAAAGTCGTAAGACTCGGTTTCTCGTATTTCATCGCGGGCGGCGATTCTCCGCTCAAGAACACTCTTGCATTTTCTGTAGGAGCGAGATTTTAGGTTTTTGCATGGATTGCCGCATAGAGGAATCATATAACCAGCTTATCATTCGGGTTAACGCCGAAGGGCGTACCGCATCGGAGCAAGTGCAAGCTCTCAATGATGCGTACGGTGAATATGTCCTGCGGGCTGCTTCGTCAGGTGTCAGACGACACGAACTTTTGGGGCGCTATTTCGTTCCGGCTGAAAATCTTCCATTCCTGAAAGGTTTTTCCTGCTCCGGGCAGTTACCTGCTGACGGCGGTGCCGCACTCTGGGTTATGTTTTCGGATGATGACAATCTGCTCTATACTCCGATCCTGTACGACAGGGAAGGAAAGGATTCTGCCGAGAATACCCTTCACATTTTCAACGATTATTCCCGCATCCTCGCAGAAAAGGGACTCACGCTCAAAGACAACTGCG
>JAEEGK010003985.1_pt1 | contig 36439 bp, 20 predicted proteins | sample 8958771 | NCBI WGS metagenome assembly JAEEGK01 (sample SAMN16246547, study PRJNA631951) | gut metagenome | biome: gut microbiome; feature: rumen; material: SC-attached | host: Bos | place: Iran: Karaj | collected 2018-10 | reverse complement strand
CCAATCCCCAATCCCCAATCCCCAAATATTTGGATTAAAAATTTAAAGGTTAATTAAATATAAATTTTAAAAATTATTTTTTATTATAAATAAATATTAATAATTATTTAATGTCAGATATAATGGACCTTAATAATCAAAATATAGAAATTAATGCTCCAGAAAAAGATAATAAAAAAAATAATTCATCAACAAAAAAAAAGGAAAATACCGCTACTCCTGTGAAAAATGAATCTGTGAATAATGAATTGAATAATACAGTAGAAAGAGATGTTATAATAATAAACTCTAATAATAAAGGCAACATTCAAACATCTTTAGAAACACTTAATAAAACATGGATAGATAAATTTTTTTGTTGCTTTAAAATTTTCAAGAAATATTTCCAATTAACTTCTCAAGATTTTTTACTTCGTTTATTAAATTCATTTATTCCATTTAATAATAAATTTCAAAATTTAATAAAAGCAAAACCCGACCTTTATGGCCCAATTTGGATTTATTCATCTCTAATTTTAATTATTTCAGCTACTGGAAGTTTAACAAGAACTTTACAAGGAAATAATAATAAAAATTTTTTCCAAGAATTTGTGCCAATAGCTGGAGTTGTCATATATGGAGTTGGATTTGGATTACCCCTTTTAATTACTTTCCTGATGAAAATTTTTGGGACAAATCTATCCTTTGTTTCTGTAATATGTACATATGGATATTCCTTTAGTATATTTTTACCTATAAGTATAGTATGTGTAATTCAAATTAATACTTTACAATGGGTAGCTCTAATTTATGCTGTATTTTCCTCTACTAGTTTACTTGTAGTTAATTATTATAGACAAATGGGAGATTTTTCTAAAAGTAAAAAATTGATAATTATAACAATTGTTTTATTATTTCAATTTGGACTTTTATTATTTTTTAAATTATACTTTTTCAAAAAGTTTAGTGATGAAGTTATGACTGATAATCCTGAAAATTTTGATAGTAGGCCAACTTTTAATAATAATACTACTACAAATACTAGTTTTTATGATAATAAAACCAATATTAATAATGATACAGATCTATATACTGATATCTTCATAAATGAAACAAGTTTTGATAATGATACGAATATTAGTATGAATATAACTACTAATTATTCTGAAAATCAAACAGAATTTTAAATATTTTAATTTGTTATTTTTAAATTAAAAAATATATTAAATAAATAATAATTAATTAATTTAAATAAATAACATTTAAAAAAATAATTATTTTTTATTTTTAAAAATCAATCCTAAAAAAAACTAACAAATCGAGCCTTGACATACCCCTAAATTCAAGCGAAAATTGCCCCTAATGAAAATAAAATAAATCCATTTCTCACTATAAAAGAAATTAAAAATAACTAAATTATCTTTTTTAAATGGGAAAGCAAAAGCTCCACGTAAATTTAGTCGTCATCGGTCATGTCGATTCAGGTAAATCAACCTCAACCGGTCACTTGATCTACTCATGCGGAGGTATTGATCCAAGAACCATTGAAAAATTTGAAAAAGAAGCAAATCAAATCGGAAAAGGTTCTTTCAAATATGCATGGGTACTTGATAAATTAAAAGCCGAAAGAGAAAGAGGTATTACCATTGATATTGCCCTTTGGAAATTTGAAACTCCAAAATATTATTTCACTATCATTGATGCTCCAGGTCATAGAGATTTTATTAAAAATATGATTACTGGTACCTCACAAGCCGATGTCGCTATTTTAGTCTGTGCTGCTGGAAAAGGAGAATTCGAAGCTGGATACAGTAAAGAAGGACAAACCAGAGAACATGCTCTTTTAGCTTATACTATGGGTATTAAACAAGTTATTATTGCTGTTAATAAAATGGACTCTGCTGATTATTCTGAAGAAAGATTTAAGGAAATTAAAGATGAAATGACAAAATTCTTAAAAAGAACTGGATTCAAAGAAGATTCAATGAATTGTGTTGCATATTCTGGATTTAAAGGAACTAACTTAGTAAATAGATGGCCAGATGATGATCCAGATCACAATAACCCAATGCCATGGTATAAAGGAGATACTTTATTAGAAGCTCTTGATAAAATTAAACCACCAGAGAGACCACTTGACAAAGCATTAAGACTTCCTTTACAAGACGTATATAAAATTACAGGAGTTGGAACTGTACCATGCGGAAGAGTTGAAACAGGAATTCTTAAACCAGGTATGTTAGTAACATTTGCCCCAGTAGGAATTACAACAGAATGTAAAACAATAGAAATGCATCACACCCAATTAGAAGAAGCTATTCCTGGTGATAATGTTGGATTCAATGTAAAAAATGTAACATTAAAAGATATTAAAAGAGGATATGTAGTTGGAGATAGTAAAAATGATCCACCAAAAGAAGTCGTTAACTTCAAAGCACAAGTTATTGTTTTAAATCATCCAAATTCAATTAAAGCTGGATATACTCCTGTTATTGATTGTCACACTGCACATATTGCTGTTAAATTCGCTCAATTATTAGAAAAAATTGACAGAAGATCTGGTAAAGTCATTGAAGCTGAACCAAAAGATGTTAAAAATCAAGAAAGTGCTATTGTTCAAATGGAACCTCAAAAAGCTCTTGTCTGCGAAACTTTCGCTACTTATCCTCCTCTTGGAAGATTCGCTGTTAGAGATATGAAAAGAACTGTTGCTGTTGGAGTTATTAAAGAAATTGAAAGAAAAAATCCTACTAATGCTAAAACTACTAAAGCTGCTGAAAAAGTTTTAAAGGCTGAAAAGAAAAAGAAATAAATTAAATTTTATTTTAAAAAAAATTTACCTTTTTTTTTACATTTTTCTTTTTTTTTTGGTTTTTTTTCTTTTTTTTTTTTGGTTTTTTTAATTTTTTATATTTTATTTATTTATTTTTTTAATGGGATGTGAAAGTTGATTATAGTTTGAGATGAGGTTTCTTAATTCTTTTTTCTCAAAATTATTTTTTTTCTTAAGATATGATTTTTTAAAATGATAAAGATAATAGAGATTTTCATAGAATTTAACTTTTAGATAAGAAGATAACTTTTATCAATTTAATTTGAAGAAAAATGGGAAGTGATTTGAAGTAATAGAAAAATATTTAATTTTATTCAAAATAATAAATAACTTAATATGAGTGAAATAGTTAATCATAACAATAGATTAGATGGTGGTGAAGAACAAGGAGAAGAAGATAAGTCTGATAAAGATCAAAAATTTTTGAGTCAATTTGATATTCTTCTAAAACTTACTAATAATAATAATATAAAGGAATTAATTGGAAATAATGAATTGAATAAATTTTCTAAATGGAATAAAATTTATATTGATTATTTGATGAAAAATAATTTAGAGAATTATCAAATTATTTCAAAACAGTTAAATGAAGATTCTGAAATATATCATCTTAATAGAATTTTTTATTATTTTCAAATTGGAAATTATACAAAAGTACTTGATATTTATTTATCAATTTTTAATAAATTTCAAAAACATTCAAATTCCAAAAATTTAAGATATTATTTTATTTTTAATTCAAATGCCCTTTTATGTTTAATAGAAATAGGTTTATTATTAGATAATAATGAATTTTCAAAAAAAATACTTCAAAACTTAGATTCATTTATAAATGATAAATCAAATATATTAGATGAAAAAGAAAATAATCCATTTGACACAATTATAATTAATTATTTAAATAAAATGGAAATATATAATCAAAGATGTAATTTTCCAGAAATAATAAAATTATTTAAATGTTTTCTTAATTTAAATGAAGGAGAAATAGATAATGCAATAAAGAATTCAAAAGATTATAAATCAAAGTTTAATGATTTTGCCTATAGAAACAAAGCAAATTATCCTCTTCTTTTAAGATTAATGAAAATTTATAAAATGCTTAAAATAAGGTATCATTATTTAAATAAATTACCAATTAAATGTTTTAAACCTTTAAATTCATTAATTACAAAATTTCCAGAAGATGAATTTGTTAAATTATATTATTATAACACTTATGGAATTATCAATCTAAAAAATAAAAATATTAATTTAGCAAAATATTATTTTGTCCAATGTAATAATTATCTTAAAGAAAGAGATTATGGTTTAAGATTTAGATTTGGTTTTATGATAAAATATAATATTGCTCTTTGTTATTTTTATGAAAGGAAATTTTCAAATTGTTTAAATATTTTAGTTGAATTAACTAAAATTGATATTTATAAAAACTATCCTTTTATTTATTTTAGGATTGGTTTATGCTCAATTGAAATATTATTAAATAATTATTATCACAAAAATTCAAAAGTTATTTCTTTAATTACTCAAAATGAATATGAAGATATTTTTCAAATTGATAAAAATTGTGATGTTGAAAAATTGAACAATTTAGATTTATCAATAAAAATGTTTAGAAAAGTAATATATTTATGTGATAATTTTATTAAAAAAAATAAAATAAATAGTTTTGAACAAAAATTTAATGAAATTGAAATTGTTTTAAATATAAATGAAAATAATGATTCCAAAAGGAAAAATAATTATTCATCATCTCAATATTTACATAATGAATCATATAATCAAATTTTGGTTTTATCATTTTTAAATTTATTATTTTGTTTATCAATAACTAAATCTTTTAATGAAATAATAAAAATAGGAAAATTTCTCTTTGTTCATCAAATAAAAAATGTTATTCAAAATAATAAAAATTATTATTTTACCCTTGAAAATTATATAATTTATGCATATATAAACACAAATCAAATTGAACTTGCAAAAAATGAATTAAATAAAGTTAATAGAATTTCATTTTCTGATTTAGAAGGAAGCTTTATTTCAAATAATAAAATAATGTCAAAAGAAGTTTATTTTAAAATTAACTTAATAATGAATTCAATTATAATTAATTTAAAAATTAATAATTATGAAGAAGTTTTACAAGGAATAAAAAATGGTTTAAAAATTTTTAAAAATAAATCAATTAAAAATATTCCATATTATTTCTTAAATTTAATTTTATATTATCTTCTTGAAACAGGTCAAAAAGATTCAAGCATTGAATTGATAAAGTATAAAAAAATTCCAGAATATTTTTATAAATAAAATTTTCATTATTTTTTATTTATAAATATTATAATATATGAATAAATTATTATTGAATTTTAAACTAATATTAATTAATTTTAATATAAACTGAATTGAAAAATCTTATTTAAAAGAATTACATTATTCAAATCTTTAATATTTGTTTTATTTTACAATTGTAGATGATATTGAGAATTCTTGTCCTTGTAAATTTCCAATAGCAATAAAATATTTTTTTAATTTAGTAAGTCTAAAAATACAAGCACAAGGGAGCACAGAATTTGCAAGAAAAAAAATAGTAAAACTAAAAATTGAACATATAGTTTGTAAAATATTTAAAGTATTAACAATAAAATCCAACCATATTTTATATTGAAATATTATTTTTGTCCAAACCATATAAACTAAATTTATTTCAATTACTATACAAACTAAAACAGATAAATAAATACATGTAATTAATTTTTTATATGAAGAAACTTGGATGACATCTATTGTATTATAATTATATCTAAATATCCAAAGGCAAATTAAAGACCAAATACTTAAAGAAAAAATTGAAACTATATTAATTTTATTTTGAAAAAGAAATTCTGAATAATATATTGAACAAAAATCAATAATTCCTATTACAATTGATGATATTAGAATTTCATGTAATTTTTTTATATTATTATTAATTTTATTTATATAATAATCTTTTTCATTAGAATCAATATTTCCTGGAACTATAACAACTGGTTGTGAAGTTTCTTGAGTAATTTTAGACATTTAATTATTAATAATTTTGAATTAATATTTATAAAATGGCAAAAAAAATTAAAAAAATACAATTAAGAAAATATTTTCTATATATATATTATTTTTTCATTATATAATACATAATAACAAAATACCATATTTAAAATAAATTTCTTATTATTTCTTTTCTTTATTTTCATTTTCTTTTTTCTCAAAGAATTTTCCAATAACATTATAAACTTCTAAAGTACGTACAAATCTATCTAATATAATAAAAGATCCTTGTACATAATTAAAAATTTGAAAAATAATCATAATTATAAAAATAATTAGAATAAAATTAGTAAGTGAATTAATCATATTTTTTAAATCAGGTTTAATATAACTTTCTTCTAAATTTCCTAAAAATGAAACATAAAAAACATATTCAAACAAATTAATAGATTGAAATTGATAGCTAGTATAATATTTTATAGTCATATCTTTTTCATTTCTATCTTGAATAAAACTTAAATATATTTCTCTAGTTCTAGTTAAAAATCCAGATAATTTTGATGAAAATCTTGACTCATATATATTTTCAACATCACAAATTTCTAAAATAGGAAAATAATAAATTGAATCTTTGATATGATATAAAATATCTACACAAGCATTATCATTTCCAGCTTTATCAATTAATGCTTGATATTTTTTTTTATCACTTATTTTTTTTGAAAAATAAGTATAATTATTATAAATGTAATGTGTTTGGGTATATATTACATCATTCATTCCATCTGTTGTATTAAATAAAATTGCAAATTTTGCTTTTATTAAATAATTCATTAATAAAATATTTAAATCATCTATATAATCAGTTAAATCTTTTTGATTATTAATTGATGCAAAGTGATTTTTCATTATTGGAAATGCTATTATTAATAATACTATATATAAAATAAGAGAAAATATTAAATTTTCAATTGAATTAATAAAAATTTTAAAACAATAAGGTTTTGTTTTTTTTTTTAAATCAACTACTGGAATATAGTCATCATTATTTTCATCATTGTTATTATTATTATTATTATTATTTACTAATAATAAATTTTTTTCTGATGAAGGACTATCTAAATAATTATTATTATTATTTTTCTTTTTTCTTTTTTTTTTATAAAACTCTTTTTTTATTTCTTCAATTAAAATAGAAGGTTTTTTTTCATTCATTAATAATTCTTTTGCAAAACTTAATTTTTTAAGAAGATTCTTTAATTGTTTATGAGTAATGGTAATAATATTTTTTGTAATAGAATTTAAATTTGTTGTTGATAAATTAATAGAAAGAAGTATAATAAAAATTCCAAATAAATTTGCACATAAAAATAAAATAAAAACTAAATAAATTATAAATCTAAATTTCTTGAAAGAAGAATCAAAATATTTTTTCCCATCATAAATAACTCTATAAATAATAGTCATATATTTTGGATAATTATATATCATAGTTAATATTGTTTTTTGTGGTTCAGATAACATAATAACAGTATCAGGAATTTCATCATAATTAATTTTAGGTACTCTAACAATAGAAGAAATATTTTGAGAAATAGAATAATAATAGCTAAAAATTTGATCAAAAGACTCAAAATAAGTTAAAGTTTCATTTTTTCCATTTTTTGAAAAAACAGAAAAATTTTGATATAAAACTTGATAAAATTTATTTTTTGAAGATAATGTACCAAATTGATCTTTAAATTGATGTAAATAGTCCAAAAATTCAATAGAAGAATTTTTAAATAATTCTAAATAAAAATTAAAAAAATTCATATTAAAATTATCAATAATAGAATATAAATGTTGAAAGAAATCATCATAAGGATCTCCATTAGTCTTTTTAGTTATTATATTACTTAAACAATATTGTCCCCAAACAAAATCTACATTATTTTTTCTAAAAATAGAAATATTTGAATAATCATTTTTAAAACCATTAGAATAAATTTTAGTATAAATGCAAATAAAAATAGCCATAATAATTAAACAAACACTATAACCAAAACTAATAGTAGAAAAAATATTAGATTCACTTTTTTTTTTTTTTTTAGCTTGAGTTGTAATATTCCATGCATTTTCATTATGAATTTTTGCAGAAATTGCACTTGCAACTGATGCAGTATCTCTTATTGATATATTATTATTTATTACTGTTTGTGTTTCTATAATTTTTTGAGATAATTGTTTTTGTAATTTATTTGTTTTTAAAAAATCATGAACTATAAATTGAAGTAAATAAATATCATCATATAAATTTTTAAATTTATTTTTAACTTTTATTTCTAATTTAAATGAACGATCTTTTCCTAAAATTTTTTTAAATTTCTCTAAATTTTCTTCAAATATTAAATTTACACCTCCTCCATAATATTTATCATAATTTTTTTTAATTAATTTATACATTTTTGAAAAATTAACAGAAAAAACTTTATCTTTACCATCAAAATTATAATTTTTAATACCAAACAAATTAATTAAATGTATAGAAGTATGATCACTACTAATACCAAAATAATCTCTGAAAAAAATACCAAATTTCAAAGCAGCATTTTCTTTACCAAATAAAGCATAATTTTCAATTTCATATTCATGTTGATGTTCAATTTTACAAGTAATATAAATTTCACCATGAAAAGTAGGAAGCATTGAAAAATGTAATTTAGTACCAATAATATACCCATCAATATCTTCAAATACTGTTTCTATTTTATAATGCCTTTCTTTTAATAAATGTTTTTTTATAAGTTTCATTTGATTTTTTGCTATTTCTGTTGGAAAAATAGAGTTTAAATTACATTCTTGTATATGAGAAGTTTTTCTTTTTGTATATTCAAAAAAAGGTAATGGGGCTTTTTTTATTATAAATTCATTCTTTTCAAATAATATTAAAAAAGAATCATTTCTTTCTACTACAGTATCTAATGCATTATAGTCATAATAATCAAAGTTTTTCTCAGTTGTTTCATTAAATAATAATTCTTCTACTAATTGAAATTTATCAAATTCAGATTGATTTCTTAATTTATATTCATCATCTGCATGTTTGTTTATTTCAATTATATGATCTAAAGATTTTTTTATTTCAGAACTTTTTAAATCTATTATTCTAAATATTTGATATTGTGATTCTACTAAATTATTGATTATTATTTTAAAACATTTTAATATATTTAAATATTCATTATTTAATTGTTGAAATATTATTATAAATCCCATAGAATTATCTTCACTTTTTTTTTCTAAGTCTAATAAAGACATTCTAATTGATTTAAAAATACATTTAGCAATTAATGGACTTTTTGAAAATAATTTTGAATATCTTAAATTTTGAAGGAAATATTGAGCTCTAAAAGTTTTATCATCCATTATAAAAAATAATTGGATTTTGTAATAATTTAACAATTCATTAACTTTTATTTCAAAAATTCCTTTTGTTTCTTTTATTTTTTTTTTAAAGTATTTAATAAAATAAATTAATATATCAAAAATAATTTTTTCTCTCTCCTCATCATTTATCAATAATGAATTTTTACTTTTTCTTCTTAAAAATAAAGGAATTAATTTATCTTTTATTTCACCAATTATTAAAAAGTCATCTCTAGATTTAAATAAAAAATGTTTGAAATATCTAATATAAATATCAATAATTTCTTTTTCCTTTCCAGAAATTTTACCTTGTTTATATTTTATTAAAAAAAAACTTGTTATTGGTTCATAAATTTGTGCTATACCATAATAAAAAAAATGATGTTTTGTTTTAAAATAATTATCAATTTGGCATAAAGAAAAATTATGACTTCTTCCATATAATAAATAAATAAAAACAATAAAAAACAAAATTACAATTGCAAAATCTAAAAATTTAAATACTTTTTGATCTTTTTGATATTTTATAATTAATAAACTAATAATTCTCCCAAATAAAATTGACATAATACAAATATAAGAAATAAGATAATATTTATATAATTTGGATGAATGATTTGTTAAAATCATATCTTCAAGTTTAAGAGTCAAAAAGGTAAATAAAAAAAATAACCACACACTTTGAATTACAATTGAATATTTTAAATTTAATCTTAAAATAATTAATAATGAAGATAATTCTTGAATGGATATTTCAAGTAAAAGATAATTTTGATTATGCAAATAACATGATTTATTATTAAAGAAAGCATAAAAAAACAAACTCATAAAAATAAAAAATATAATTTTAAAAATTATATAAAAAATTAAACCTATAAAAAAATTATAGTTAATTTTTTCATAATTATCAGATAGTTGTAGATAAATTTCTCTATTAAAAATAATAAAAATCACTAAATTTATTGTTTTTAAAAAAATATAAATTATAAGTGAACAAACATATTTTATATAAGAAATAATTATATCATCATAAGTTATAATATGTATTGAAAAACATAATATTATTATTATTAATATAATAACTTTCATCATTTTTCCATTATAAAAACAGTTTTGGTTATAAATTTTATCATTTAAATATTCTGAAATTATTTGAAAGATTTGGTCATTTTTGAAATCTTCTTTATTTAAGGATTTACAGATATCGTTTATTGAATTACTTTTTACAAAATGATTTAAAAAAAATTCTAAATAAAATACAGGAGAGAGAAAATATAAAGGATATGTTATATTTATAAAATTCCTTTTATAATTAAAAATAATGTCAATAATAATTATCATATTTGATAATTCAAAAATTTCAGATATAAATGATATTAAAATTGCTGTTGGTGAATGTGATTGAATACTTGAATAGATATTTAATACAATATTTGATAAAGTTAATTCATTCATAAATTTTAATTTAAAAAAAATATTTAATTTAAAAAACTAAATATATTCAAATAATAACTAATAAAATAAAAATTATAACAATTGATATAATAAATGCACTAAATTAATATAGGGTAAATCTGTATTTATTTACTATTCAATCATTTTTTTTATTTATACATAATTATATATTTTATAATATAAAAAACAATTAATATTTAAAAAAATAAAATTAAAAATTGATAAAAAAATATTATAAAATGAATTAAAAAATATTAAAATGAAAGTTAGATTAATATTTAAAAAATATTTAAAAAATGCAATTTAAGAAACCAAACTTAACTTAGATTTAGTAAAATTATTAATAAAAAGCCAAAAACAAAAATGTTGAATTATTTCAATTAATTCAGTTTTATCATCATCATTAAAATCAAAAAATTGATATTTTTCAAGAAAATTAGAAAAAAACTCATTACATTGTTCAGGAAAAATTTCAGCATTTTCTATAGTAGTATAATCTTTTTCAATATACTTTTGATCTTTCCTTTGAGTAATATTAATACATTCTCTAAATAAAATAATAAATTTAATAGCAAATATAAAATATTTTTCATTTGCAAAAGGTTCAATGTAATTTAAATATTTACATATTATATCATCACAAATTTTTAAATCTAATTCTTTGTTATTTAATAAAAAGTTTAATATTGGATTTTCTTTTGGTTCATAAATAATTTTTGTAAAATTTTTTCCATATTTAACAAACAAATCATTAAAAACAATACCAATAACATTTTTAATATTAATAACTTCATTATTTAAATCATTTTTTCCTCTCTTACAATTTTGAAAAAAAGGATTAAATTTTAATTTTTCATAATTATTATTTTCATTATGTTCAATAATCTAAAAAATTATATAAAAATAATACATATTTTCTAGGTCTTCCTCTTTTTCTTTTTTCAATATGTAATTCTTTTAAAATTTCAGCATGTTTTGTATTCATATGATTATTTAAGGCAGGTTTACTTAAATATCCTTTTCCACAATGAGCACAAGTATAATTTCTTCCATTTTGTTCATGTTTTGATCTTCTATGTCTTTCTATTAAAAGTTATTTATTCTTATTTTTACTTTTATCTAATTGTTCTTGAGAAATTGAAATATTTTGATTTATTTGAGATTGAATTGTTTGATTATCAGTCTGGAAATCTTGTAATATTTGAGATTGAGCTAATATTGAATTATTCATTAATTTATTTAATTTGAAATTTTTTGGGAATTAATATTATTTTCAAATTTTCTTAAAATTTGTACAGTTGACTCAATTAAATAAAATATTTTTTTTTAATAATTTCTTATTATTGTTTATTTAAAAAAAATATTTATAAAAATTAAAATAAAAGACAATAAATAAAAATAAATATTTATTCATTTTTTTAAGAATAATAAATGAAAAATCTATGGGCAATAAAACCATTTGAAGAAGAAAATTATTATTCAACTTATAGAAAACGTAATTATAAAAAGGTAATAATTGAAGAAAAATTTCCAAATATAAATTTAGATAATAAACATATAAAAAGTAATTCAATTCAATTTACAAATTCATATTTTCAAAAATATTTTAAAAAAATATCAATTCCTGAAAATCATCGTATAATCATTGATAAAAATTCAAAAAATAAAAGAAAATATATTCATAAAAATTTTCTTTTGAGTATGAAATATTTTATTTTTTTAAAACAAGAAAATTTAACAGATGATTTTATTGATCAATTAAATTCATCAAATGATGTATTATTAAATGATAATAATTATATAAAAGGGAAAATAAAAGTTAAAGAAAAAATAAAAAAACAATTAAAAAAATATAATTTTGAACAACAAATAGAATTATTACTGGAATTAAATAATATACCAAATAATATATTAGATAAAACAGCAAATTATATCATTGAAACTATAAAAAATAAAAAAATAGAAAAATTAGAAACTGAAAGACCAAAACTTATAATTCATAATGTATATTTTGATTGGATTTTATTTTCAATTTTCCATAAAATTGAAATTAAAAATCAATATAATGATAATATAAAAAAGGAATATGTAATTAATTTATTGCAAAATGAAATTAAAAATATACAAGATAATGTTGTTGAATATATTAAAAAAAATTTAAAAAATAAACAAAATGATATTGAAAATTTGAATAATAGTGATTTTGAATTATTTATGACTTTGAAAAAGAAATATCAATTAAATGATGAATTTAATTTAAATGAAATATATTATAAAAAAAATAAAAATAATACATTAGAACCAAATGAAAAAATGTTATTAAAACAAATAATGCAAAATAAAAATAAAGGGAAAATAAAATTTCCGAATGAAAATTTGGTTAATATAATGAAAAATTATAGTAATGAAAGAAATAATTCATTAAATCAAAATGATTCATCTTTACAATTAAATGATAATCAAAATTTAAAATATAAAGATATTTCTACAAATACGAATATAAATTATAATATAAATTATAATAAAACTTATAATAATAAATTCAATTCATTAACAAATAATAATTATTATTTAAATAAATTAAGGAATAAAAATATAAGTAATATAATTAATAATGGAAACACCGAAAATGATTTTAATAATATAAATTATAAAACAATATCAACTATCTCAAGAAACGAAAATAAAAATACAAAAATTAATTTAATTGATGGTTGGAATAGTTATAGAAATACATATTCAAATAGTTTATTTGATACAAAAAGAACAACAAATACTAATAATTATACTATAAAAAATGAAGATGATGATAATAAGAATATTTCAATATATGAAAATGAAAATACTTTAAATAAAAATTTATTAACTAATAAATTTAGTAATAATATTTCTCAAAATAAAATAAAAAAGAAAATAAATAGTTTAAATGATTTAATTCAAGATAAAATTGATTTTGATAATAGTGATGACAATAAAATAAAAAATAAAAAATATATTGAAACTATTAACAAGAAAATATTAGAAAATAATGAAAAAAATATAATTTATAAAAATGGAATGGAAAAAGAAGATGAATATGAAAATAATTATGAAAAATCAGGAGAAAATACTGAGGCAGTATTTAATGATTTTGTTCAAAAAGAATCTTTAGAAAATAATAACGAAGAAAATGATAATAAGAATTTAAATAATAATTTAATGCAATCAAATAAAAAAAGAAAAAATATAAATGGAATAAAAAAAAGAAATAAAAATATTTTATCAAATAATAAAGAGATTAATAATTTGATAAATATAAATGATAAAAATAAAAATTTATTTGAAGAAAAATTAAATAATAATATTAATAACAATTACAATTATATTAATAATAATATTAAAAATTATAATAATAATATTGAAAATAATAATAATGAAAATGATAATATTGAAAATAATAATAATGAAAATGATAATAATGAAAATTTTAATAATAATAATTACAATTATAATAATGAAAATTATAATGAAAATCAATCAAATAATAAAAATAATTTAATTTCAAATTCTAATTTAAATATTAGAAAATATTCATTAAATAATAATTTACTAACAAGAAAATCACTTAAAATAAATAAAGAAAATATTAAATTTTTAGAAACAAATTTATTAGAAAAAAAAGAAAATTTGGAAGATGAAAGTGAAGAAGAAGAATATAATGAAGAAGAAGATGAAGAAGAAAAATTAAATGAAAATATAAATAAAAATAAAAATGAAAATTTTAAAAACCAAATAGAAAATAATAAAAAAAAAGAAATCAATTATTCTCCAAAAAAAAGTCAAGAATTAAAAATTAAGAAAGAAGAAGAAGAAAGAATAAAAATGGAAAAAATTCGATTATTAAAACAAAAAGAAATGGAAAATTTTATTAATAGTAAAAAAAAACAAAACTTAATAAAAATAGACAATAATCCATATAAAATAAATTTAAATAATATAAAAAAAAATACATTAGAACAAAATCAATTTCTTAGAAAAATATATTTTAAAAATATAACTTTTTTAAAAGAAAAATCAAAAAAAATTACAATTTATGAAGAAGAAAAAATTAAAAATTTACCAGTTGAAGAAATAAAGAAAGAAAATGAAAAAATAATAAAAATTGCAATTGGAAATGAAAATATGAGAAAATTAATATATGATAATTCATATTTATTTAAAAATAAAAATGAACTTTATGATAATGAAATAAGGAATAATATAGATGATATAATAAATGGAAATTATGAAATTAAAGAAATTAAAAAAGAAGAAAAAGTAATTAAAAATGTAGTTCATAGTCCAATAAAAAAAAAGAAATTACCTAAACAATATATTTTTCAAAAAGATGGCTTAAAAATATATTTAAATTATGATTTAAATAAAGAAGATGAAAATGATATTATGAAAAAAAATTTAGAACAAAAAAAATTAGAAGAAGAAAATACAAACAATAAAATTCCACATGAAATTAGATTAAAAAATTTTTTTGATAAAATCAAAAAACTAAAAGAAAGTAATTTTGACAAATTTGATGAAGAAATTGATGAATTACTTCAACAACAAATAAATGATTCTGAATTTGGAAAAAATAAAAAAAGAGAAATAAATTTAAAAAAATTCTCTTTAACTTTAAATGATTTTAGATTATCAAATGAAAATATGAGAAAAATAAAAATTGATAATCTTAGATTTAGATCTCCTTGTATATTTTCAATGGAAAAAAAAAATTAAAAAAATATTATTATTATATTTTATATAATAATTAATTTTTTTATAATAAAAAATTGTCATATTATAAAAATACAAACTCATATTTTAAATAATTTTTTATAATTTATCAAAAGTAAAATTTTCAACTTTAAAATAAAAGTTGAATATTTACAAAAAATAATACAAAAATGGAAACAAATATATTTTAATTTTTGAAATAATAATTATCTAAAATTTCCTGTAATTTCTTTTTTTTTAAAGGTTTAGGAACTTCTTCAACAATACATTTAAATTGTTTTAAACTATTAATTAAATTATCTTCAATATGAGCAGAAACAATTACAATTTTTAAATTATTAATTTCATTATTATCAATCATTTCTTGTATTTTTTTTGAAGCATCAAATCCATTCATAATTGGCATCATCATATCTAATAAAATTAATTTATAATTTTTTTTATCACAATTACAATTTAATTTTTTTTTTTTTAATATTGCATCTATGCATTCTTGTCCATTTGTACTTATATCACTATTAACATTTAATTTTTTTAACATATTTTTTATTGTTGATAAATTAAATTCTTCGTCATCACATAATAATACATCATTACATTTACATTTTTTTTTTGGTTTTTTTTTTATAGCTTTTTTTTTAAAATGTTCTATTTTATTTGTTTTATATTTTAACATTTTTGGCATATTTTTATCATTTATTGTTTTATTATTTATATTAACAGTTTTATTGGTTTTTTCATAACTAATTGATTTTTTATTTAATTTTAATCCATTATTATTGTAATTAATATCAAACTTTTTTTGATAATAAAATGGGTTATAAGAATAAATATTTACATGATGAGAAGAATGATTTTTACAATAAATATTATCTTCTTCTTCTTTATTAATAAATATATCAGATATTACAGTATTACTTCCAGATATAAAAGAATCATTTAATTTATTTGTATTAATTTCTTTAGTAAATGGATTATTTTCTTTTGTCATTTTAATAAAAGGATCATTTTCTAATTTTAAAATATCATTTTGTTCTGAATTTTTAGTTTTAATATTACTATTTGTATAAAGTCCATATTGTGTATAATTATTATTATATATATTTTCATTAGGGGCTGAAATAGTAATATTATAATTATAATTAATATTATTAGTATTGGTTGTATTATTTAGATTCATTGTAGTTAAAGAAGTTTGAATTTGAGAAGATGAATTATTATCAATTTCATTATGGCCTTCATTAATAAAGGATTGCCAATTATTATATATTGGAATTGTTCTATTTATTCCATTTAATGTTATTAATTTTTGTTGAGGTGTAAATTCATTTATATCATCATCTTCTATAATTTCTACTTTTTCATATGAAAATTTTAATATTATACTTAATATTAAATCTTCACTATCTGTTTCTGTGTAAAATTTTAATTTTAAATGAAGCATGTTACTTAATCTTAATAATAATTCTTTTGTTATTTCTATTGTTTGAACACTTTGAGAAAAGTCAAATGCTTTTTTATTTAAATCTATATCTTCTAATATTAAACTTCTTCTTCCTTTATGATTTGGGTTTTTTACTATTTTTAAAAAATTTATTTTTAAATTTTCTTCTTTTAATATTGAATGTTTAATAGTAAAACCATTTTTTTTTGGTAAAATATGATATAAATATACAAATATTCCACTAAAAAAATTATTCATATGTTTTGAATCAGATAAAATAAACTTATCTCTTAAAAAATTATAATTTTTTTCATATCCTATTTCTTTATATTTAAATAAATTTTTATATTTATTTATATTTTTTGAAAATAAATATTCTAAATTTATTTTTGATATAGAATTAGTTTCGATATTATTAGTTAGTTCAAATATTACTCTAAAATACCAAATAAAGTTTTTAATAAATATTTTAATTAATATAACTAATAAATTTATTTGTTTTAATTTTAGTTTTATATCATCAAAATCTTTTTTACCTTCATTATTTGATTCAAAATTATAATCATCTGAAATATTCATTAAAGCATTTAAAGGATTATTTAATTCATGATATAAAGTTACTAAATATTGATATTTTAAACTTTTAACTAAACTTCCTTGTAAATCTTTTCTTTCATCATTATAATTATCAATTGATATAAAAATACAATTATTATAATATTTTATTTTTACATATATCATTGATAAAGATGAAATAAATGTTCCACAATATTCTTTTGTTGAATTATTTGAAAAGATAAAATTATATAAATTTAAATCTTGTAAACTATTATTTTCCCATTTTTTAAATTTTTTCATTTGTTTTTTTAAATCCTCAAAATCAGAATCATGATATAATTCAAAAATATCATATGCATAATTATTTATAATTCCTACATTAAATTCTTTTTCATCTTTTTCAATTAATATCAATCCTATTGGAAAATGATTATAATTTTCATAAATCTTATTTTCAAACTTTAAATAATCTACAGTTTTTCTATTTTTTTGATATTTATTCATCATTAAAATTTATTTTTATATAATTTCCATTTAAAAAATAAATTTTGTTTTTTTATTAAATTATTAATATAAAATTTAGTTTAATATAAAAATTGAAAAAATATTTTTATTTATTTAAAACAAATAAAAAATAATAACACAAAAGAAAATGTCCTAAGAAAAAATGAAATATTTAAAATAATTAACAATTTAGGGTATAAAAAATAGAGCAATTGTAATTTCAGTTTTCTATAATAATCAAAAAAAAAGAGTGAAAATTAAAAAAAAGAAAATTAATAATTTAATTAGTTTATGAAAAATCAAATATTAGTTCTGAACAAAAAACTCAATACCAAAAATGTCATTAAATTATAATAATATAGAATAAATTACTTCTCATAATGAAAAGCAATACATATTTCTTTTTAATTTATTAATTTAATAATTAAAATAATAATTATGAGTATAGAAACTAATATTAAATGAATTAATATTCATTATTATTTATTTTTGTTCTTAAAAATTTTGATTTATTAAAAATTATATATTATAAACAATATTATATTATATCTTTTTAAAAAATATATTTTTTTTATATATATTTAAAATAGATTTATAATAAATAAATAATATTATGAACAATAAATCATTTTTTTTCATCTTCTCTTTGAAATTGGAAGAAATATGATTGAATTTCATTTATTTTACTTAAATTACAATTTAATAAATTTGTATTTTTAATTTTAGTAATTTCATTAAAATCAATTTTTTTTTGAAATGGTGAATTAAATCTATTTTTTTTTATAGTATTTATACTAAATCCATTATAAGTAATATGAGATTTTTTACTTATAGATATTCTATTCATTTTATAATTTTTATTTTTAATTTTATTTAAAATCTTTTTATTTTTTATTTTTTTTTTTTCATTATTATTTTCATTAATATCTATTTTTTTTGAATTATTATCATTATTAAAAATAATATAATCATCAGTAAATTTTAAAGGTTGAGTTTGTGATAAAACTTTTTTCTTTTTATTATTATTGAACAATGTATTTACAGTATGAATATTTTTATAAGATATAGATTCAGAAATAGTATTAATATAAGAAAAATATTTTGTTAAAGATGAATTTGAATATGCAAAATATCTTCCATTTAAAAATCTTTTATTTTTTTTTGACTTTTGACTTTTATTTCTATTAATTGGAGAATTAAATTTTTTATAAAAAATATCTAAATTAGTTTCAATACCTAAATGATTAAATTCTGATATATGATTTTTTCTAAGTTTTTTCTTAATATAATTTCTAGATTGAATTATATGAGTTAAATTATTATTTTTATAATGTTTATTTCCTAAATTAATAGTATTAAATTTCTTTTTAGAAAATTTTTTTGATGATAAATTCATTGAATAAGTTCTTCTTTTTTCATAAGTTAATTTAGTTAAAACTGCTAATTTTTCTTTTATTGAACGATAACTTGAATAATCAGTAATCATTTTTTTTATTATATTATCTGAAATATTAAATCTTCTTGACTGAACTTCAAAATCAATTGTTACATTATTTCTTGATAAATTTGAATTTTTTACTTGTTTTTGTAATTTAATTAAATTATTTCTTGATGATTCTTTTTGTTTTTCTTTTTGAATTTTTTCAATATCTGAATCTGATAAACTTGAATGTTTCATTATTTTTTTTAAACATTTTTTATTTATAAAAGTATATAAATTTGATTTTAAATTGTTATTCTTTTTTAAACTTTTATTCATTCTCTTTTCAAGATTTGTAAATAAAATATTTTGATATTTTCCATATTTATTTGTTTTCTTTTGAATATCATTTTTTATTTTATTATTTTTTATAGGAACCAAACTTCTATATGATATCATTGAATTATTAATATTAAAAAACCCTTTAATGTTAGAAATATTTTCTGGTGTTTTAATAATTTTTTCAAAAAATTCTTTCTTATCATTCATAATTTCAATATCTTTTTGTTTAACTGAAATAATTTTTGAAGATTTAGATTTTTCATTTATAAATTGATTATATTTACATTTTTCAATCATTTCATTAGTAGGATTATCTATTATTTTTACTAAAGGTTTTAAATCTCTATAAAAACAATTAGATTTAAAAACAGGAGGATTTAAAATTAAAACACAAACTGCATTTTCTTTTTCAAATCCATCTATTATAATGTAATCATTTTTTGAATAAAAAAAATAATCTACATTATATATTAAATCAATATATAAAATTGGTTCATGAATATACATATAAGTACATATTGAAAAAAGTTCTTTAAAAAAATTTGTTATTTCTGTTGAATCTAAATCTTTATTTATTAATTCGATTTCTTTATAATTAAATATTTTATTATCATTTATATTTAAAGTGTTTATTTCTTTTTTTATTTTTGAAATTATTTTTGAATAAATTTCATCATTAAATTGAAATAAAGTTTTAAAATAAACTTGAAATAATAAAACTTTAAATTTTTCAAAAAAAAAAATAATATCATTTTGATTTGGATTTAATATTCCTAAACATTTAAAAAAATCTATTATTTTTTCATTAATATAAATTGTTGTAATATTATATACAATTTTAATAGTAAAATTAATTATTTTTGTTAATAATAAGTTATCTTCACTACACTTTTCAAAACAATCCATTATTAAATTTTTTGAAAAATTTTCCCATTTTTCACAAAATTCTTTTGGCCAAGGATAATCACTAGATGTGTCATTATTATTCTTTTTTTTAAATTTTTCATTTTCTGATTTGATTTTTTCATATTCTTTTTCTTTTCTTAATAATTCTATTTGAATTTTAGAATATTTATTTTCTATTTCTTGATATTTTTTATATATTTCTTCATATAAATTTTTTGAATCATTTAAACTTTTCAAATTCATTTAAAAATTATTTTGACAATTTATTATTTTTTATTTAATAATAAACTTTTATTTTTTATTAATGTTCTATTCAACATGTTTTTTTAATTTAAATATTATATGAAAGATGAATTTTTTGAAGGAAAATTTAACAAAAATAAAAATATAAATTTTTTAAATCAGCAAGAACTAATATTTCAAAATGAGATTAAAATTAATAAAAATAATAATAAAAATGAAATTTTTGACTTTTTAAAAGAAGAAAAAGAAGAAATAGAACAGCCATTTTTTATAATGACATTAGAATTTGAAAAAGGAAAATATAAAAAAATAAAAATTTTTCCAGATTCAGATCCAACTGAATTAGCTTTTAATTTTTGTAAAGATAATAATTTAGATTTTGCAACAATGAAATATATAAATTCTGAAATTGAAAATTTAGTTTTAAAATTTAAAACTAATTCAAATTTAGAAGAAATAACAAATAACTCGATTCAAGAAGTTGAAGAAGAAAATATGATAACTGATAAAACAATAAATTCAAATGAAAAAAGTAAAGATGATTTATTAAATAAAGAAAATAATAAAATAAGTGAAAATGAAAAAAATGATAATGAAACATTATCACAAGAATTACTTTATTCAATTGAATTAGAAAAAAAAGAAAATGAAAAAGAAGAAAGTTTAAATAATAAAAAAAATAAAAATAAAAATTTTAATCAAGAAATTTATAATAAAGAAGAAATAGCATTAAATACTAATATAATAAAAGAAAGTGCATATGTAACAAATTCAGTGAGAACTAATAAAGATCCTATTACTTCAGCTGATTCTAATTTTATTTCTAATACTTCATCTTGTGAATCTCCTAAAGTAAAAAATGATAAAATTAATTTAGAACAAATTAAAGGATTATCAAATGATAAAATTTTATTTAAAGAAAAATTTATGGAACCTGTTAATAAAATTTCTATTGATAATAGAATTATTAATAATTATAATTATTTTAATTTTGATAAAATTTCTAAAAATAATCATAACATAAATAATAATAATATTATTACTAATAAAAATGAACAAAATGGAAATTTATTAATTAAAGAAAATAAGGATATTAATAATAATCACCATAAAAATCTACATTTGGAAAATATTTTTAATAGAAAAAAAGAAACTTTAAAAAATCAGAATAAAAAATTTAATTTTTTTTCTCATAATGATTTTAGTAAAATATTAGAATTAAAAAAAAAAAAAGATGAAGAAATAAGAATACTTGAAGAAGAACAATTAAAGGAAAATAAAAAACCAACAATAGAAAAAGAAAATGAAATAACAAAACATATAATCAATAACTTTTCAAATGAAAAAATAGAATTTCAAAATCAAAAAGTAAAATCAAATAGAACAGAAAATATAAAAAACAAAAATAATAACTTGTTAAATAAAAACTTAATTTTAGATGAAATAGATACAGATTTACCAAATAAATTTTTATTTCAAAAATTTGAAAAATTAAAAAAAAACAATATAAAAAAAGATTCAAAATTAAATGAATTAATATCAAAACAACAAAATAAAAAACCAAATAAACAAGGAAGAAATTTTCATAATATTAACAATTTCAATTTTAATTATAACAATAATTTAAATAATAATAATAATATTGTTGAAAAAAGTGTTGATATATTTTTAAGTGGAAAAGATATTTTTAAAACAAATAAAGAAGAACATCATCATTTAACTTCATCTAATTTTGATATAAGCATTACAAATAGAAATTTAACTAATATAAATTCAACAAATAATAATTTTTTCCTCCAAGATTTTTCACAATTTACAAAACAAATAAATAAAATATCATCAAATAAAAAAAATAAAACTACTCATAAACATATTCCTTTACCAACTTCACCAACTTCTATTAATTCTAAATATAAAAATAATAAATTATTTCAATATGAAATATTTGAAGGAAAAAAAGAATATGAACCTTCATTTTCTAAAAGTAAAGACTTTTCTCAAATTAAATCATATACATATGGTAATTTAAATTTTACTCAAAGATCATCTGAAAAAAAAAGTAATAGAAGTTTATCTAGAGATAATAATAATAATAATTCTAAAAATAAAAGTATAACTGAGAAAATAATTAATAAATTATATAAAGAAAAAGAAAAAAAAAAGAAAAAAAAACCAAATCATTTTAGTTATAGAATGGATAATATTGGATATACAACTTATGATAAAAATTATTTTAGTGATGATAATAATAATAATAATAAAAGTAGAAAAAATAATTTAAAAAATAGTAATGAGTTTGATAAAGGAAAAAAAATGAATTATGGAGAATATTTATATAAAAGAAGTGTTGATGAGAAAAATTTAAGAAATGAAAAATTAGAAAAAATAAGAAGTAAATTAGAAAAAAATGATAAAGATAAATTTTTATTTAAACCTAAAATAAATAAAAATTATCATCCTTTAAGAAATAAAAGTATGTTTGAAATTTCTGAAATTAAAATTAATGAAACTCAAAATAATTCAAATAATGATTTAAATGAAAAAAAATCACCTTCAAATAAAAAATCTCAAAAAAATATAAATTTAATATATCAAAATAATTCAAATAATATAAATAAAAATCCTTATATTCAAAAAAAATTAGAAAATTTACAAAAAGATTTTGAATATTCTTTTAAACCTAAAATTAACCATAATTATAATTTTTCACCTGGATTAAATTATTTTAAAAAACAAGAAATTTATAATGAATATTCTCAAAGAAATGATATTGGTAAAAATGATAGTCAAAAATATAATAAAAATAATTCTTTACCTAAATCAAAAAAAAAAATTAACACAAAAAAAAATAGTTTTAATACTTGTTGTTCAGCTTTAATTCTTCGTAATAAAAATTTTTAGGTAATACAAATTTATTTATTAACGAAATTTTTATCCTTTTTTTTAATTATTCAAATATATAAATATACAAATTGTTTTTATTAATAAAATAAAAATAAAATCAAATTTAATGAATAGTGTGATTTAGTAAATAATAATTTAATTTAGTTAAATAAACATTTAATTTTTTTTTTATTTATATATAATTTTTTTCTTTTTTATAAAAATTATTTGAAAGTAAAATATATTATGGAAAAATAAAATTTTGATTCTTTTTAGATTATAAAAACATAAAAATAAAGTATTACCTAAATTAAATCAATTATTAATGATTATTATTATCAAAAGAATATTTTATATTATTCAAAAATACTGCAATATTAAACATCATAATATTTAAATTATAAAAAAATTTATCATTTAACTATTTGAAAAAAAAAAATTAAAAATTGAAAAAAATTATTAAAATATTCAAAAAATAAACCCAAAAATAAATTTCATTTAAAAAAAATGCAAGCAAAACGTTTATCACGTTTACATAAAGAACTAGAAGATTTAAAAACATTCAAAGACACATTTTCAGTAACAGTGGATCCAAAAAATAGTAGAATATGGAAAATATCATTTAAAGGAGCTGAAAAAACATTATATGAAGGAGAAAATTTTACACTTCAATTTAAATTTCCTGAAGAATATGTAAAAAAAATTAATTAAAAAATATTTTTATATAATAAAAATTTTTTTAGCCAATTGAAAGTCCAGAAGTAATTTTTATTGGTCATATTCCTACTCATGAACATATTTATTCAAATGGATTTATTTGCTTATCTATTTTATATAATGAATGGTCTCCTGCTTTGAGAGTTTCTTCAGTTTGTTTAAGTATTCTTTCTATGTTATCTAGTGCTACTAAAAAAAAAAAACCTGCTGGTGATGCTGAATTTTCTGCTAAGAAATTTACTAGTCCTAAACAAATTAGATGGTTTTTTGATGATGATACTGTTTAAATAATTTTTGATTTTTTTTTTGGAAAAATTTTTTTTTTGTTTTTATATGGTTTAATATATCATTTTATTAAATTTAAAATTATTTTTTGTTTTATTTTATCACAAATTTTATAAAATATTTTCTTTTTTGATGTTTTTTATATTAGTATATATTTTTAATAGTACATTAAAAGTTATATTTTTTATTTTTTATTTATTAATCTTTACTGTGTTCTTCTTTTTCTTCATCAACTTCTTTTATTATTTTTATTTTATCAATATCATAATTTATTTTATTACAATTATTATTATTATTTAAATTTATTTCAAATGGTATATTACTATATTCTTCTATTTCTTTTATTTTATATTTAAATAATAAAGCTTTTAATTTTATTTTTGAATCTTCATCTTCTTCATATAATTGTGAAATATTTCCATAAGAAAAAACACAAGCCCTTACACATGAAATTAATATTTTTAATTTATTATCAATATTCATATTTTTTATTAATTGAAATTCTTTATTTTTTAATATATCATATTCAAAATACTGTGAATTAAAAATATTTTGAAATATTTTTAATTCTTTTTTATGTGTTTGGTTTTGATTTCTATATATTTTTGAATTTATTTTTGAATTTAAATTTATTTTTATTTCTTTATAATGTGAATTTATATTTAAATATTTTAATCTATTTTTTTGTTTATTAATATATTTTAGTTTCTCTAAATTTGATAAATAATTATTTATTAATTCTTTTCTTTTTTGAATTAAAATATTCAATTTAAAATTAACAAGAGAATAAAAATTATATAAATTTTGAAAAATATCTTCTACTTTTTTTTTATTTAAATTATCTTTATTATTCTCATTTATAAAAATATTAAAATTATTTTTTAAAAAATTTAAAGATGAATAAATTTCATTATCAATTTTTTCTGAATTATCTTCAGTTTCAATATAATTACCAAAAGTACTATTTTCAATAATTGGAATAAATTTTGTTTGTTCAATTGTAGAAGTTCTTAATTCAGTCATTGAATTGTTATATTTCTTAAATAATTTCCTATTATTTATATTTAGTTCTATTTTTAAAAATTTGTCTTCATCATTTATTGTTTCAATTCTTAAATTTGATTTTAACATTTGATTTTTTTTATTATTAAATTCTTTTTTTATTTGATTTATTCTTTTTATTTTATTTTGAACACTTTTAACTTTTTTAATTTCATTATTTAATGTTAAAAATTTTTCTTTTCTAGAATTAAGTATATTATTTGACATATTAGAATGAGGAGTTTTAATTATTTCAAATATTATTTTATCCTTTTTTTTTAAAATTTTTGGACTAAAATAATTTTGAGTTTTATTATTTATTTTAGCTAAAGAATTATGATTTCTACTTATAATACAAAATTTTACTTTAATATTAAGTTTTATATCTTTTTCTTTTGAAAAAGAACCAAAAAATAAATATTTATTTGAATTAATCAATGTTAAAATACATTGTTTATTGATTTCATTACTTGAAGAAATATTTGTTGATTTAATTAAAGAAATTGGAACAACTATTTCAGTTATTCCAATTAATGATTTTGTTTTTAAATTTATAACTCTTATCATATACTTTAAATCATTTTTAATATTTTTTACAATATGATTTATTTTTTGAATATTATATTGTCCAATATTAATTTTACCTTCAAAATTATCTAATTTAAATATACAATTTAAATCTTTAAAAGTAATTGATTCTAAATTTTTTGGTTCATATCCAGTAATTTCTAAAGTTATATTGCAATTACTCATTTATTTATTTATTAAAAGTCTTATTAATAAAAAAAATTCATAATACAAATTAAAGTATTTAATTCAAAAATTTATTTAAATATTCATTCTCATTTATACAAAAAACAAATGAATAACAATCCAAATGAAATTATAATAAACTCATTGAAAAAAAAATGAAAATATTAAAAATGAAAATTAATGAAATAATAGAAAAAAATTCAAATTCAAAAAATGAATCAGAAGAAAAGAAAAAAAGAAGAACAAAAAACAATAATTTAGGAAGAACATTTATATGCAAATTATCTGGAATAAGTTATAAAAATATTATTTATATATATAATTATAATTATTAAAAATATTTTTATTAGACCTTAATTTTACTATTTAAAAATTTTGAATTTTATTCTTCATTATAATTTACAATATCTGAATTATCATTATGATTAACTTTTTTAATTATTGGAGTTAAATTCCTTTTTCCTTTTTTAGAATAGTTAATTTGTCTATTATTTTTTTCTTCATTTTTATCATCATTACCTTTATTACTATCATTATTATTATTATTAATTAATGGTAATTTACTTATTCTTTCACTATCTAATTTCTTATTAATTTTAGGTAAAGATAAATCAGTTGTATTAGGTTTTTGTGAATAATTTCTATTTGCTCTTCCTAATAAATATTTATTATTTAATTCTTTAATACTTTTCCAATTTTTTCTCTTATTAATATCCTTTGCAATATTTTTTAATCCAAAATTTAAATTAAATCTTTCTTCAGTCATTTGAATACTATTAGCAATATATTCTCTACAACCATAAATATCATTATAAATAGAATTAGCAATATTTAAATTAATTGTTAATTCTTCATAATGTAATATAGAAATTAAACAATCTCTTCCAGTATTTTCAAAATCATTAATTAAATACAATTTATCATCATCTTTTTCATTAATTCCATCAAAATCTCCTTTAAAATAAGAAGATTCTAAAGTGTAAGTATGAATTAATCCAGTTTTTTGATAAAAATGAACTCTTGATGTTGCTTCCTTTGAATTATTATCATTTTTAAATTTAGTTTTCATAGAACTTTCACTATAAATACAATGATTCCAATTAATATGAGATGAAGTTAAATGAAAAATAAAACCATATAAAACATTTTCAACATGACTTTCAAATTTTTCAATAGCATTACCAAAAGTATAAGCACCTCTTACATTCATATCAGCATGTAAATCAAAATAATATCTAATTTTATATATATTATTATATAACATAAATAATTTTTTAATAGCAAAAATTTCAGGATCTTTTTTAATTTCAGGATTTAAATAACATCTATTTAAATTATAACCATTTGTATCAAGTCTATAATTTCCAATTGAAACTCCATCAACATTAATCATAGGTATTATTTTAAAAATAAAATGTTCTCTTAATAATTCACTTTTATTGTTATTTTCATCAGTTAATAATTTTAATATACCATTCATCATATGTGAACCTGGTGTTTCTCCTGGATGAACTCGAGCTGAAATAAATATAATTGGCTTATCATGAAGTGTTTTATTGCATCTATTTTTATTTGGAAATAAACCAATTAAATTTTGTTCTATTTGATTTTTTATTATATTATCTTTTGATGTTATTGTTATTAAATTAACATTTCTTTTTTCTTTACTTTGTATTAATACTTCATTATGAAAATAAATTTTAGATAAGTCATTATTATTTATTTTATTATCTAAATAATTTAAAAAAGCATTATTTTTATCATATGAAAAAGGGAAACAAAAAGCAAAATATACATATTTCATAGATTCAAATTTATATTTAATTTTTAAAATTAAATGATTTTCTTTATCAACAGAAGCAGTAAAATTACCATATCTTTTCCAATAAATTTCTTCATTTAAATTATATGAATTTTCAAAATCTTTTGGTTCTTGATTATAATTTAATTCTCTTATACAAATTTGATATCCTGAACGATAAACTTTTAAAAAATTATTTAAATTAACTATATTAATATTTATTTCCCTTGTTATTGTACTTTGAACAGCAAAATTAAACCAAACTTTATATGTTGCTATTTGATGATCTAATTCTCTATCTTGACAATCTGCTGATATATAAACATTATATGTGTCTTCTGATATTTTCTTACTATTACACATATTTCCACTATTATATTCACTTGTTAATGTTACTGTGTCATATTTAAATGTTGTTTGATTTTTGTTTGTTAAATAGTTTGTTTGCTCTTTTTCTTTATTTTTTATTAGGGGAATATTATTATTTGAATTTTGTTTATTATTATTTATTTGATTGATTGTTAAATTGTTTGAAAGATTATTTATTGGATTTTGGATATTATTTTTGTTTTGATTAATTGTTAAATTGTTTGAAAGATTATTTCTTGGATTTTGGATATTATTTATTTTTGAAATGTTTTTATTATTTATTTGGTTATTTAATATATTGTTTTGAATATTATCTATATTTTTATTTTGTTGATTATTTTGAATATTATTTATTTTTGTTATTGAATTGAGAATATTATTATGTTGATTATTTGGAATATTATTTATTGTTTTAAGATTAGTTATTTTATTATTATTAGTTTGATTATTTAGAATGTTATTTATGTTATTTATGTTGTTTTTTATATTTGGTTGAATATTTGAAATGTTATTTATTTTATTTATATTATTTGTTGAATTATTTGATTGTTCTTTTGATATATTATTTTTTTTTATTAACGTGTTTGTTATATTTGATTGATTATTTGAAATATCATTTTTTTTTTTTATATTAATTGTAGAATTATTTGATTGTTCTTTTGATATATTATTTGTTTTTATTAACGTGTTTGTTACATTATTTGATTGATTATTTGGAATGTAATTTACATTTTTTATAATAGTTGTATTTGTAATATTGTTTTCTAAATTATTTATTGGTTTATTTAATTGTTTATTTATGTTAATATTTTGAATATTATTTATATGTGTTTGATTTAAACCTAAATTAGTATTATTTAGATTGATTTCTTTTGAATTATTTATATTTTTATTATTTTGATTTAAATTTGTATTTATATTAGTATTCACTTTAATCTTTGAAATGGGATAATTATCAATTAAATTGTTTTGATTAATATTATTTGTTTCTATATTTACTATATCTTCATTTGTTATATTATTTATTTTTTCTTCTTTTGAAATTTTAGATTTAGAATGAATATTTATTTTATTAATTTGTTGGATATTATTATTTAAAAAACTATCATTTTTATTTTTATTATTTTCAATATTTTGATAATAAATCTGATTATTATAATTTTTAAATAAATTATTATTTAGATTCTTATTGATTAATTTAAAATCATTATTATTATCTTCTGGAAAAATATTGTTAATTAAAACATTATTTGATATTCTTTTTGTAATAATTTTTTTTTTAATATTAGAATTATTATTATTAATATTTATTGTATCATCAAAATTATTTTCATTATTATCATTATTATTTTTAACTTGATTATTATTTTTAATTTGAATAGTATCACTTTTATTTTTATTATGAAACTGATAACTAAAATCATCCTTATAATCTTTATTATTAAAAAGAATATTATTATTATAAACATTTTTATGATTAACAATATTTATATTTGGTTCACTTTCAACTTGTTCTTTATTTCTAATTACTATTCTTGGTAATATTGGTAATAATAACGGATGATTTAATTTATTATGTACTATTTTTGGATAAGGAAAATTTGAATCTTCATTTTCATTCATTAAAATTCTTAATTTTAATAATTAAATTTAAAAAAAAAATATTAAGATTATAGATAATAATAATATATTTTTTTCATATAATAATTAAATAAAATAAAATCAAATTTTAAAATAACTAAACTAAAAAAAAATGAAATATAAAATTTTAAAAGACTTAAAAAATTTACATAGAAGTAATAGTATGCCAGAAATTGAAAAAGATCCATTAAAAACTAAAAAAGAAAAAGAATGGGATAATAGGTTTATATATAATAAAATACCAGAATATGATGCTTTAACTGATAAAAATTTAAATAAAAATTGTTTTGGTCAAAATAAAGTAATACCAATTTATAATCCACAAAAAAAAACATTTGAATATCCAAAATCAATTATAAATAATTTATCACCAAAAGGAAGTTATACTCAAAAAAATTTTTATCAAAAATTAAATTTACAAATTGAAAATTCTTTAAATCCAAAGAATGAAAAAGAGAGTTGTTTAATATTTAATATAAAAAATTTATGGGATAAATTAAATGTTTTAAACACTTATAAAGAATTATTTTCTGTTGTTTCATTTCAACTTGATGAAAAATCAAGAGAAGATTTTTTTAAATATGAAATTGAAAATTTATCTTTTATAAAAGAAAAAATTAATTTATTAGTTGATATAATTAAAAAAAGAGAAAATATAATTTCTCAATTAAAAATACTACATAATAATTTTTCTGATAAAACGATAAATACAGAAAAAAATAATGAATTAATAAATAATACTATAGAAAATATTCAAAATTTAAGAAAATGTACTATTGATTTAGTTAATAAAATGGTAGATTTAAGAAAAGAAATTAATTATTATTCAAATGGAGGAAAATTTAATTTTGATTTATTATGCTATAAATTTGGTTTTAATAAAAACTATTTAATTAAAATGAAAGATGAATTACAATTTTTAAAAGATGGTTATTTAAAATTTTTCTTTAATGTAAATAATGATAATTCACCTTTTTTATTAAAAGCAAGTGATGAAAATAATGAAAATAATTTTATTGTTAAAGTACCAATTACTGAAGAATTAAGGGAAGAAATTAAAAAATGTCAATTTATAATATATCAAGATTTAATTTTTTACCAAAATCAGAATACAGAAAATAATAATATTAATTATAATAAATATAATAATATTAATAAATTTCTTTCTAATTCACCAATGAATAAAACTTATAATAATAAAGCTTTTTTTTCTACAAAAAAAAATTTAATTGATTTTAATAATATAAAAAAAGAGTTTAATTATATTATTAAAGAAAATAATATTCCTAAAACACAAAGAGAAACATTAAATGCTTCTAATTCTTTTTTATCAAAAAATCCTTTTATGAAAACACAATTTAAATTTAAAAAACTAAAAAATTATAATAATGAAGAAATTAAAAAAGCTTTTGAAAATGTTTTATCTGGAAATAAATATAGAATTTCTTTTTATAAAAAATCTTTAAATACTTTTATAAATAAGCATTATTATGAATATTATAAAAAAATTCCTGAAGAACAAATTAATTTTTTTCAATTAAATCATAATTATATTCAAATTTTTTTTTGTGGAATATCACCTTGTTTAATTCTATTAAAAGATAATAACAATAAAAATTTAATTGGATTATGTGGATTATCATATTTTTATTTTGAGAAAAATTTAACTTTAAATATTAATCATATTAGTTCTATTGATATTAATAATTATAAAGAAATAATTCAAGGACTTTTAAATTATATTAAAAATAAGTTTTATTATGATGATATTAAAATACATTTTTCTTTAGAAGAAAATGAAAAGAATAATGAAATGAGAGATTTTTTATTAACTGAAAATAATTTTATTTTAGAAAGTAATAATATATTAAAATTTAAAACAATAAATCAAATTTCAAATAAAATAAAAAAATCTGCAATTAATTTGAATAAAAAAATCTTTTCAATATCAAATTCAATGATGATAACAAATATAAATCAAAACTCAATATCAAATAAAATTAAAGATAATGATGATAGATTTATTAATATTGTAACATATAATTTTTTAATATCAGATAATTATAATCCAAATAGTATAATTTCAAATTTTTATAATAGAATTTACAAATTAAATGATTTAATAAAATATTTTTCATCAAATGGTTTAAATATAAAATTACTTCCTATTTCAATAGCAGAAAATACTTATAATGTTAAAAGTTGTGTTTTAAATAATTCAATATATAAACATTTATATGTTTTTAATTCAAACATTTCATCTTATTTGATGGAAAATAATGGTATATATTATAATTATATTAAGCCACCTTTTACTATTTATTATAATAAAAATAAAAATTGTTATTTCTATCAAATTTCAAATTGTATTATTTCTTTATTAATTTGTGAAATAAATAATGAATTAAAAGAATATTTAAATATGAATAATATATATATTCAAATGAATGAAATTTATAAAGAATCTATTAATGAAAATAATAAAATTCAAAAAGAGAATTGTATAATTTGGATTCCTTGTTTTGAAAAAAAAGAACATTTACAAACAAATAAAATCACTTTTTCAAATATAAATAATAATTCAACCGTCGATGAATATATAAAATTAGATAATAAAAAATTTGTTAAAAGTTCAAAAAAAGATTATAATAGTTCAGGTCATATTGATAAAATTCCATATTTACAAATTGAACCTAATAATGATAATGATATAATTATAAAAGATAATTTTATAATAGGAATTATAAATCAAAATAATTTTAACAAACTTGATGAAAATAACCCTAATTGTCCATATATTATTTTTCTATCTGAAGTATCAAAAGATAATTTTATTTCTGATTAATTTTTTTAATATAATATTTTAAAAAATTTTTTTATTTATAAAAAATAATTTAATAATATAATAATATAAAAAATGTCTTATAATTTTCCTTGGAAAAATTTAATAAATATAATGCCATATGAAATAATTTCAAATGCATATTATAAACCATTACTTAACCAAGTTATAAATTATAAAATGTCAAAAAAAGAAATGGAAACTTTACCATCCTCACATATTTTACATTTTATTTCTATTTTACAATTAATTTGCAAAAAATCAATAAATGGTAATATTAATAATAATAATAATGATAATAATAATGATAAACAAATTGAAAAATTAAATGAAGATATTAAATTAATGCAAAAAGAATTAGATAGTAAAAGTGAAATTATTTTAGAATATCAAAACATAGTATATTTATTACAGAAAAAACTTTTAAATACAAAAGATTCATTAAAGGAAAAAATAAATTTTTATAAAAATAAATTAATAAATTCTCAAAGAAAAGAAGTAGAAAATAAATTTGATAATATGAAATTATATATGACACAATTAGTTCAATCTCAAATTACTCAACCAAATTCATTTTATTATCCTTCAAATAATTATAATACTATTAATTATAATGAAAATTCTAAATTAAAATCAACTATTAAAGTAATTAATAAAAATAATTCAAGTATTAATGATAAAAGTGATGAAGATAGTAATTTCAGTAAGCAATTTTTAAAAAGTGAAAGAAGAGCTTCTAGAATTAATAATAATTTAAGAAAATTAAGTTTAAAAGTAGATAATGACTCTTATATGAATGATAAATTAATAAATGATCTTTCAAATCAATTTCAACATTTTAAAAGTAATATTAATGATGATGTAAATAATTTTAAAAGAACTCAAGAAAATACAAGATATTTAAAAAAATCAATATATAGAACATCAAGTGAAAATAATTATTAAAATAAAAATTAAAAATTATAAATTAATTTAATTTATAATTCAGAAATTTATACTTTTAAAAAAATTACTCTTAATCAAAAATTATAATAATATAAATTTAACAAAATAAAAAAAAAAAAATTAATTTAACTCAAAAATTTTTGACCCTTATAAATAAGATTATTTATTAAAAAATCCTCCATACAAAAATTAGATTTAAGTAATAACAGTAGGACCAGTTCTTCCAGCAACATTATTCAAATCAGAAATCTTAATAGCTAATTCAGGTAAATTTTCTCCATCATGAATGATTTTTTGAGTATCAGCCCATAAATCACCATTAGGTTCAACATGTTTTTCAAAATAGATTCTGAAAGTAGCATTAGCAGATGATGTACCAGAAACTCTAAATACTATTCTACTACCATCAGCATATTTATAAATCCAACCTTGATTTTTTGAAACTGAATTATCAACAGAATCATGATATTCAAAAACGAATGCTTCATTACCTGCTTTTAATCCTTTAAACATATCAAAGTTTTTAGCTAAATTACCTTTAACAATTTCAGCTTTATCAACTGGTACATCTTCATAATCAAATCTGCAATAATAATCTCTACCATAAGTCTTCCAATGATCACCTAAAATATCTCTAATACCAATAAATTTACCAGTATTACCTTTATTTTTTTGAGCTAAGATACTTAACCAACATAAAATAGCCCAAATACCATCTTTTTCTCTTGCATGATCAGATCCAGTACCAAATGATTCTTCACCACATAAAGTAATTTTACCAGCATCTAATAAATTACCAAAATATTTCCATCCTGTTGGTGTTTCATAAACATTTAATCCTAATTTTTTAGCAACTCTATCAACTGCACCTGATGTTGGCATTGATCTTGCTACACCAGCTAATTTACCATTTTTACTAAGTGCTTTTACTAAATCTGAATTAGCAGCAAGAACTGCAAGAGAGTCACTTGGTGTTACTAATACTCTTGGACCAAGAATCATATTTCTATCTGCATCACCATCACAAGCACATCCCATATCTGGAACACATGCATATGGATTTTTACAAAAAACATCCATTAATGCTACTAAATTATGTGCATGAACTAAATTTGGATCTGGATGTCCACCTCCAAAATCTGGTAATGGATCACATTGGAATAAATTTTTCTCATCTACACCAAAAATACCATGGAAAATTTCTTTTGCATATGGACCAGAAATACCATGAAGACCATCAAAAACAAAATTAAAATCTTTTCTTTCAAAAAGTGTTTTAATTAAATCAAAATCAAAAAGATTTCTCATTTCTTCAATATAATGTTTAGTAGTAGATTCTATAACAATTTCCATTTGAGTTTTTGAACCATCAGGATGTTCAACTTCAAATTTACTTGGTTGAGTAAATGAAATTTCTCCAGTATAATCAGCAATTTTATATTCAGAAATTTTTTTAGTTTCTTCATAAACTCTATTATTCATAGTTTCACTAATAGCAGCACCATTAGGAGAATTAAATTTAAATCCTAAATCATTATCAGGACCACCTGGATTATGACTAGCAGTAAAAATAAAAGCACCAAAATTAGTATCTTTAGGTTGTGCTCTAATAACAAGTGAAACAGCAGGAGTTGACATTAAACCTTTTTCAGCAAGAATAATTTTTGCTACTTTATGAGCTGCTGCAATTCTAATTGTAAGTTTTATTACAGCATCATTGTAGTAACGTCCATCTCCTCCTAAGATTAATGATTTACCTTCATAATCTTTTGGTTCGTAGGAATTAAAAATACTTTGAATAAAGTTTTCTGAGTAATTTTCTTGTTTTACAACTGTTACTTTTTTACGAAGACCTGATGTTCCCATTTTTTGGTCGTCGTATGGTTTTGTTTTTACCACTGTGACTTTGGTTGAGATCATTTTTTTTTTTTATGTTTTTTTTTATTTATTTTTGGGTTTTATAGTTTTTTAAGTTTTTTTATTTTTTGAGTTTTTTTCAACTTTTTTATTTTATTTTTTCTTTTTTGGTTTTTTTGAAGTTTTATTTTTGTTATTTTAAGTTTCTTTTAGTTATGGATTAGTTTTTTATTTCGTTTTTTTATTTTTTATATTTGAAAAAAGTTTTTTTTGGTTTTTTTAATTACAGAATATGTTTTGAATTTTTTTATTATTTAATTATTTATTTTTATTAATTAGTTTACAAAACTTCAATAATTTGACATTAAATTTTTTTAAATTTAAAAAAAAATTATATATATTAATTATAAATATTTATTAAATATAATTTATGCTTT
>JAEEGK010003984.1_pt1 | contig 36440 bp, 28 predicted proteins | sample 8958771 | NCBI WGS metagenome assembly JAEEGK01 (sample SAMN16246547, study PRJNA631951) | gut metagenome | biome: gut microbiome; feature: rumen; material: SC-attached | host: Bos | place: Iran: Karaj | collected 2018-10 | reverse complement strand
GTGTCTGTCGGCAAAACTTTCTTTTATTATATGTCTTCTGTTACTTGTAGCATAAATTACGGCATTATTTGCTTTTGCGGAAGCGGAACCTTCAAGTGCAGCTTTTAACATACTGAAATTATCATCATTCTTGTTAAAAGAAAGATCATCGATAAATATTATAAACTTTAACGGATTATTTGCAATTTTGCCCATAACAAAGGAAAGGCTTAACAGCTGATCTTTTCTTATTTCTATAAGTCTTACACCTTCATTATAAAAATAATTGGCACAAGCTTTAACCGTGGAAGATTTCCCGGTACCGGCATCACCGTATAACAAAATGTTTGCGGCAGGTTTACCTTCGCATAATGCTTTAGTATTATCAAAAATTTGTTTTCTTTGCTCTTTATATCCAACAAAACTGTCAACGGAAATTTCATCCGCGGATTTTATAGGTATAACTTGTTCGTCCGACACTTTAAACATTTTTGCCGCAGCAAAAATACCGTAACCTACTTTTGAAATGTTTTTTATTTGTTTTTCATAAAGTTTCTTGAAATCGGTTTTACTGTTTTCAAATTTAGGAACATATCCTTTAAAATCTATATCGGAAAAAAGTTCATCACTTGTAACCGTTGAAAGATTTGAAAACAATTCCAATTCTTTTGTTGCATTTTCCAAAACAATTTCAGATACTTTTTTCTTTTGTGCAACAGACAAAATATATTCGTTTTCATCCGTTAAAACAGAATTACACAAAAATTTTGAAAAAGAGTAATCGAATTCCGCCAAAGAATAAACAAACTCGCCGAAAAAATTTATTTTTTGTAATTTTTCCGTTTCGGTTAAAAAAGAAACTAAAGACTGCACGGTTTTAGTGTTAAGTATATTTCTAAACACACTTAATGCCAAAAGCTCACAAGCTAATTTCTCTTGTTCTTGTTTATTCATTTTTATTTTTCTTTTTCTTTTAACTCTTTATAAATAAACTTAATGTTTTTTTTAAGTTCGGCAAGTGTTCCGGAATTATCGATTGTAATATCCGCTAACTTCATTTTATCTTCTATCGGCATTTGCAAAGATATTCTTTTTACAGCTTCCTCTTTTAAAAGATTATCTCTTCTCATAAGTCTTGCGAGTTGTAAATGATACTTTGCATATATAACAATAACCTTATCGCAAATTCTGTCTAAACCGACTTCAAAAAGTAAAGGAGCATCCACGATAATATCGGTACTGTTATATTTTTTTGCAATTATTTCGTTTGTTTTTCTTATTATGTGAGGATGGATTATTCTTTCAAGTTCAATTTTTGCTTGTTTATCACTAAAAACAATTGAACCTAATTTTTTTCTGTTTAATGTCCCGTTATCATTTAATACATCTGTTCCGAACGCGCCTACGATATCTTTTAAACATTTGCTGTCTTTTGCAGTTAATGTTCTTGAAAGTTTATCCGCATCAATTATATAACAACCAAGCTGCTTAAATACTTTAGATGATTGACTTTTACCGGTAGCTATCGAACCGGTAAGACCTATTATCATTTTAACTCCTTAAAAATCACTTTACATCTCAAACTTTTGCATTTCCGCCCAATTGGTTCCGACTTTTATTTCCACCAATAAAGGAACATCCAACTTTACCGCATGTTCCATTTCATATTTTAGCATATTTACAACAATATTTTCTTCATCTTTTGGAACTTCAAGTAATAAGTCATCGTGAACCTGTAACAAAATTTTTGATTTTAAGTTTTGTTCCTTTAATTTCTCGGATACATTTATCATCGCAATTTTAATAATATCCGCAGACGTTCCCTGAACCGGAGTATTAAGTGCCATTCTTTCACCGAAAGATACTATTTGTTTATTTGAAGAATTTATTTCGGGAATATACCTTATTCTGCCGGTAATTGTTTTAACATACCCTTTTTGTTTAGTTTCTTCTATTATTTTCGAAGACCAAATTTTTATTCCCTGATACTTTGAAAAATAACTGTCTATATATTCTTTTGCTTGTTTAACCGGGATATCCAACTGTTTAGATAATCCGAAAGACGATATACCGTAAACTATACCGAAATTTATGGATTTTGCAGCCATTCTTTGTTGCTTTGTAACATCTTCTTTTTTAGCTACATTAAACACTTCCATAGCCGTTGCGGTATGAATATCCTGGCCGGAACAAAAGGCTTTAATTAAATTTGCATCTTTGGATATATGCGCCAATGATCTCAAATCTATTTGAGAATAATCCGCAGAAACAAAAATTTTCCCTTCATCCGCAACAAAAACTTTTCTTAATCTTCTGCCGTATTCCGTTCTTATCGGAATATTTTGCAGGTTTGGATCCGAAGAAGAAAGTCTGCCTGTTGTTGTAACGGCTTGATTAAATATTGTGTGTATTCTTTCCCCTTCAACTTCCGTAAATCTTCTTATAGAATCCACATAAGTCGTTTTTAACTTTTGCAATTCTCTGTATTTTAATATTTCATTAGCAATATCATACTGAGAAAGTTCCGCCAAAACGGACTCATCGGTTGAATAACCCGTCTTGGTTTTTTTTATTACAGGCAACTTTAATTTTTCAAACAATATTACAGCCAACTGTTTTGGAGAATTTATGTTAAATGTTTTTCCTGCCAAACTGTAAATATTCTGTTCGATAACCGATATTTCTTTTATCAGTTCTTTATCAAATTCATCCAAAAAGTTTTTATCTGTTTTTATACCGATATCTTCCATCTCATATAATACTTGGACTATCGGCATTTCTATATCGAAAAACAATTTTGTTAAATTATTTTTTTTCAATTCGTTTGTCAGTATTTCTTTTAAATTATAAATACTTATTGCTTTCGAACAAGAATAGTCAGCCAAAGTTTCTATATCAATATTATCGGCTTTTATTTTTTTTGTTCCTTTGGAAAAAACTTCTTCCTCGGATTTTATATGAAAATCCAAAAACTTTAATGCCAAATTTTCTATTGTATGTTGTTGTGACGGATTGATACAGTATGAAGCAATCATAACATCAAAACCGATATTTTTTAATTCTATATTTACCGTTTTGAGTATATGTTTAATAAATTTCAAATCACAACCGATAAAATTTATACTTTTATTTTCAAATACGGGCTTAAATATTTCAACAAACTCATTTTGTTGTATTTGCTGCAAAATGAAATCATTATGATTTATCGGTATATAATAATTATTCTCTTGTCCGTAACAAAAAGAAACTCCTACTATTAAATCCTGCATTATCCCTGAACCGGCAGTTTCAATGTTTATTGATATTTCTTTTTGTTGCAACAATTCTTGTTTAAGTTCATTTGCAGCTTGTACGGTGTCGACTACTTTTGGTATATTTTTTGTTTCTTTGTGTATAACCTGCTGTTCACTGACTTTTTGTTCCTGCTTTTTTTCTTCTTTGTTTTCCTGAAAAATTTCTTGCTGGCTGTTGGGTATAAAGCTGTAAAGTTCGTATTCTTTAAAAAATTGTTTTGCTGTTTCCGTTTCAAACAAATTATCATTAAAATTCATTTCTTCTATTGAAACATCTATGGGAACATTAAGTTCGAGTTGAACAAGTTTTTTACTTAACAAAACATCATTTGCACCGTCTTTAACCGCTTGAGAAATTTTACCTTTAATCGAATCCGCATTTGCAATAATATTTTCAACGGATCCGTAAGTGTTTATAAGTTTTACCGCTGTTTTTTCACCTATTCCTTTAACTCCGCAAACATTATCGCAATTGTCACCCATTAAAGCTAACATATCTACAATTTTATCGGGATACAAACCATATTTTTCAAAAACTTTTTGACTGTCGAACATTATATTTTTAGATTCGTTCCAAATATGAATATTATCGTTAACAAGTTGAAATAAATCCTTGTCTCCCGTGACTATAACAACTTTTATTCCCTGCTTTTCCGCTTTTTTTGCTACGGTTCCTATAACATCATCAGCTTCAAAACCAGCCTTTTCAAACCAAGCAAGCTGCATAGCTTCAACCGCCTGCCTTGCAATAGGCATTTGTTTTATCAAATCTTCGTCAAGTTGTTTTCTGTTTGCTTTATATACAGGAGACAACTGGTGTCTGAAATTTTTGGACGGATGATCGAAACATATCGCAATATAATCCGGCTTTTGCTCTTTTTTTATTTTGTTTATAAGTTTTATAAAACCATAAACAGCGTTTGTGGGAACACCTTTTGATGTTGTCAGCGGTCTTATTGCATGGTATGCTCTGTGAATATATGCGCTTGCATCTATAATATATAAAGTTTTGCTCATAAAAACACTCCGCAATTTTCAGCTAAAAACTTACATCTTAATAAATTTGTTATTCAAGGTTTTTAAAGATTTTATCAAATTCTTCAAGAGTTGTTATTTTATTAAAACTGTTTCTTATACTGCAAGCATTGGGCAACCCCTTAATATAATAAGGAGCAATTTTTCTTAAAACAACCAATCCTTTTTCTTTACCGTAATAATTTAACGAATCTATTGCATGTTGCCTAAACCATTTTAATTTTGTTTTTATTGTTGATGGTGCCGTCATTTGTTCTTTATCGAAAAAGGATTCTATCGCATTAAATATATTATAATTACCTATAGCTCCTCTGCCTATCATAAGGCCGGAACAGTTTTTTATTTTTAAAAATTTTTCCGCAGTTTTAATATCAACAATACCACCGTTTGCAACGACAGGTATTTTTGAATTTTCGCAAGCTGCTGCAAAAGCCTGTAAATCGGGTTCGCCGCTATGAGCAAATTCCGCGTATCTTGCATGAAGAGATACCATTTTTATTCCGCAATTTTGTGCTATTTCTATAATTTCCGGAGCAACATTTTGTCCCTGCAACAAACCTATTCTTGTTTTTATCGTTACCGGAACGGATACGGCTTTTACTACCGCGGAAAGGACTGTTTCAACTTGTTTCGGGTTAGCCAAAAGTCTTGAACCTGCACCGACTTTAGTAATTTTTTTTGCAGGACATCCCAAATTTATATCTATAATTTTATAACCTAAATCTTGAACTCTTTTTGCACATTCCGCCATTATTTCCGGTTTGGTTCCGAATATCTGAGCAGCAACAAAATCTTTTTCTTTATCTGAAGTTGTTAATAATTTATATGTTTTTTTATCACCGTAGACCATGGCTGTTGCCGATACCATTTCCGTAAAAACAAGTCCCGCTCCTCCTTCAACAGCTAACTGTCTTAACGGTAAATCTGTAATACCTGCCATAGGTGCAAGCATTAAACAGTTTTTTAATTTAATATTTCCGATACTGAGTTTAGGAAGTTTTAACATATTATTTCCAATTTTCAAGTTCTAATGACGGTTTTATTGAAACAACGGATTTGTTCGGATAAACATATTTTTTCTTTAATACTTTATGATATGCAACATGAGCTATCATTGCGGCATTATCGGTACAAAATACGGGAGACGGCAAAAACACTTTTATTTTATTTTTTTTGCATTGTTGCTTAAACATATCTCTTATTAAACTGTTACAGGATACTCCCCCGCCTAAAGCAATTTTTTCCAAATTGAATTTCTTTGCCGCTTCAACCGATTTTGTAACTACCGTTTCGGCAATTGCTTGTCTGAAAGATGCACAAATATCATTGATTGTCTGCTGATTTTTTATATCAACTTTTTTTGAATAATTTAATACCGCCGTCTTTATTCCGGAAAAAGAAAAATCCCAAGTTCCTTTCATCATAGGTCTTGTAAAATGAACCGAATCATTATTACCCTTTTCGGCAAACTTGTCTATTATCGGGCCGCCCGGATAAGGCAACCCTAAAATCTTTGCGGCTTTATCAAAAGCTTCACCGCAGGCATCATCTCTTGTTCCGCCCAAAAATTTGTATTTGCCGTAATCTTTTATTATTACAAGTTCGGTATGCCCGCCGGAAATAACAACCGCTAAAAACGGAGGTTTTAAATCTTTGTTTTCTATTGCTGCAGAAAAGATGTGCCCTTCTATATGATTTATCGGAATTAACGGTTTTTTATAAATATAAGATAATGTTTTTGCAGTCATTACACCGACAAGTAAAGAACCTGCAAGTCCGGGACCGTAAGTACAAGTTATATAATCTATTTCTTTATCGAAAGTTTCAAATGAAATGTTCGCTTGTTTCAATGCTTGTTCAACTACTATGTTTACATTTTTTATATGTTCTCTTGATGCAAGTTCCGGAACAACTCCGTTATATTTTGCATGAACGGAAATTTGTGAAGATATAACATTTGATAAAACCTTGTTACCGTTTTCTACAACGGAAGAAGAAGTATCATCGCATGATGTTTCTATTGCCAATATTTTCATTTTAAAATTATTGTTGAATAAGTCCTTTTATTGTCGTAAAAAGTATATTCATAAGAACCGTCTTTATATTTTGTTTTGGATAAATCTATTTTAAAATTTCTTGCCAATGTTTTAAACAAAGGTTCAAAATTTTCCGGTTTTTTGTTTTCCGGAAGTTTTATTGTTTTATGGTACTGATTACATGTAACTCCGCTTATCTTTACTTCTTCAACCAGTTGTGAAATTACATTTACCTGTTCTATACCGTTAGATGTAAGAGTGGTAACAATACTGTTATCCAACGGTACTTCTATTGCGGTAAGACTATCTTTATTTGCGGACAAATAAGAAAAGCCCAATATTATACCGACAATAAACAATATAAACAAAAATATTTTTATTAAACAACCGCTTCTTTTATCTTTTCTTTCTTTTGCCATATTATTTTTCTTTTACCGAACCTTTTTCTTTTGTTTCAACTTTTTTATCGTTTTTATTTTCTTTATCTGTTGTATCTTTTTTTATTTCTTCTTTTTTAGGAAAATCTTTTTCGTATTGTGCGGGTTTTTCTATATACTCTTTTACTTTATTCGCATTTATAATTTTTATTGCAGTTTCCAAAACTTCATCTTTAACTTCTTCTTTTTTTTCTTTATCCTGTTTTTTGGGTGTATCTTCACTTTCCGCCTGCATATACAATTTGCCTTCCGTTTCCGGAGAAACTTCAATATATACGTCCGGAGTTATGCCGTTTTTTTTGTCTTTTTTATCGTCGGAATGAGATATCATTCTTCCCGAAGGCAAACAATATTTTGCTATTGTTAATCTTAAAGCACTGCCGTCCGATAAAGGAAGAATCGTTTGAACGGTTCCTTTACCGAAAGAGTTTGTTCCTACAACCAATGCTCTTTTATAATCTTGTAAAGTTCCGGTAACGATTTCAGATGCCGAAGCAGAACCTCTGTTTATAAGCACAACTATCGGAATATCGGCAAAATCAGGTTTCTTCTGTGTATAATAATATTGTTCCATGGTTTTATCTTTACATTTTGTTGATACAACCAAACTGTTTTCCTTAACAAACAAACTGCATATATTTATGGCGGAATCCAAAAGACCGCCGGGATTATTTCTCAAATCAAAAACAAGTGCTTTTATGTTTTCTTTCGATAACTCTTTTAACATATTATTAACATCGTTATAACTCTGTGCATTAAATTCCGACAATCTTATATAACCGATATTCCCGTTCAACATTTTTTTCTTAACGGTTTCTATTTTTATCTTTTTTCTTATTATATTGAAAGTAAGTTCTTCTTTTGTTGAAGGTCTGTATATGGTTAAAACAACTTTTGTTCCGGGATTTCCTCTCATAAGTTTTACGGCTTCGTCACTTGTAATATCCTGAGTGGATTTATCATCTATTTTAATAATTTTATCTTCAGGCAAAATTCCGGCATAATATGCGGGAGTATCTGGCATAGGAGTTACAACGGTCAACTCGTTATTTTGAATTGTTATTCTTATTCCCACTCCGCCGAATGAACCTTGAGTTTCCGTTTTCATATCCTTATAATCTTTTTCCGTCATATACTGAGAATAAGGATCTAATGTTCTTACCATCCCTCTTATGGCACCCAAAACCAAATCTTTGTTTTCTTTTTCTTCAACATATTTGTTATCAATTATTTCCATTATATCTATCATTTTTCTTAGTTCGTCATAAGTGGTATCGGACTTTGCATAGATATTGCCAACAAAGATAAAACAAAATAAAGCTATCATTAAAACTTTAATTTTATTATTAAACATTTTTCCCTCTTATAATCGGTTAAAATTTAAACACTATTGTTTATTATAGCATTTATTTAAGTCTATTTCTTATCTTTTAACCAAAGCAACGGATTTTCCGGTTCACCGGACTGTCTTATTTCAAAATAAAGAACCGCATTTTCACCTTTACCCAATTTTGCTATGTCCTGTTGTTTTGAAATTTTTTGATTTTCTTTCACCAATATTTTATTTAACTGACAATAAAAACTGTAAAAGACATCTTTATGATTTACAATTATCATTTTACCGTATCTTCTAAACTCTTGAGCAAACATAACAGTTCCTTCTTCAACCGATTTCACATGAGAATTATCTGCAGCTTTAATTTTTATTCCATTACTTATGATAAGTGCATCTTTCGTGCCCAAATCGGGATAATCGGGATGTTTGTTCTTACCGTAATTTAAAATTATTTTACCGTTTACCGGCCACGGCAAATCATTTCTTCTTGCACCTGTACCAGCACCTTGTTTTGTTTTATCTTGACTTTGGCTTGCCTTCATAAGTTTTTCCACCAAAGCTTTTAGAGCCTTTTCCGAATTGTTAAGTTCTTTAATATCCTGTTCGGCTTTTAATCTTTTACCCGCAGTCGTTTTCAATAAAGAATTTTTATCTTTCTGCAACTTTTTATTTTTTTCCATTAAAGTCTGTTGCTTGCTTTTTAAATTTTCATATTCTTTTTTTGCGGAACTATATTTGTTTATATCGGATTGTGCGGATATATTTTTATTTTTTGCAACGGAATATTTTTTCGATAAATCTTTTATGCCGGCTTGTTTTACTTTAAATTCCATCGGATAATCGAAATAAGATACGGCTTTCATCTTTGTATAAGCAACATACTGTTCATTAACCGTTTTAGCATATTTTTGTTTGCTAGTATCCGATTCATTAAAGCTGTCGGAAGCAAATTGTAAATTCTTTTCGGTTTCGGCTATCTTTTCCTGTAAATCTTTTAATTCTTTTTCATTTCGTTCTATGGATTTTAATATGTTTTGTAATTCGTTTTTTACTTTTTTTTCTTCTTTTTCCAACTTGTTTTTTTCCGCTTTTTTATTTGAAATGTCCGTCTGAAGTTTGTTTAATTCCTGTTTTTTGTTTTTCAAATCGGAATTAACATCCGTAAATGAAACATTTACGAAAAAACATACAAGAAAAAAAACAATAAAAAGTTTTATTATTTTAAGCATTTGATTCTTTTGTTAAAAGACTAATCATAAAACTAAGAGGAATTAGTATATACAATACTTGCCAGTTTAACATAAATACGGAATCGGTATTAAATACCGTTATTAAACATATTATTGCATAAGATATAACAGCCGACAATATACCGTACCCTGTTTCCGTAAGTATATCTTTATGCAATCCTTTCATTGCAAAAAAAGTCACTTTAAGAATAAACAAAACTATAATTATGAAAAAAACAATTCTGAATATTTTTAAATATTTATTTAACAGAAGTTGATTGTCAAAAAACATATTATATGCTTTTATATCATAAACAACATCATCGGCAAAATCTAAACTTGAAAGTTCCGCTTTTAATGCATCAAGTTCTTCCAAATTTTTTATATTCATACCGTTAGCCGTTATAAATGTCGGGAAAGCAATTGCTTCTTTCGGAATAACATCATTAAGTTCGGAATTTATATCGGAAAACTTATCGGTATTTTCCGAATTTATAATTTCGATATTTGTTAATTTATTATATTGCGATACTTTATACAGAACGTCTTCTTCCGGATTTTCTTTCGACAAATTAACAAACACCGCTATTTTTAATTCGGATAAAGTTTTGGAAATATCGGACCTTAAATTTATGTAATATTGTAAAACAAATATACATAAAATATTTATTAATGTTATTAAACCATACCTGAAAATTTTTGACAGATTTATTTTCATATATTCTTTTGATATATATTATATGCAGTTTTTCTTTTTGCGGCAATCGTATACATATTTTCATATTCTTGAACGGATTTTGTCCAAGAATATTGACTTGCAAAAGCATTTTTAACAACTTCATTCCACAAAAATTTATTTTTATATATATCGTAAGCTCTTAATATACAATCGATAAATTTTTCACCTTTATAAAAATCAAAAACAAATCCGTTACCTTTTGTGTTTTCGGTAGAAAAATTGCTTATGGTATCGGCAAGACCGCCGGTTTTATTTACTATCGGAACGGTTCCGTATGCAAGTGCTATTATTTGGCTTAACCCGCAGGGTTCAAATTTTGAAGGCATTAAAAAGCCGTCTGCACCGGCATATATTTGATGACTTAACGGTTCGTTATAATCAGTAAAAACACTTAATTTCTTCGGATATAGTTGCTGAAGATATAACATTCCGTCTTTTATATATCTGTCTCCCGAACCCAAAACAACTATTTGAATATTTAAATGCGCAATTTTTCCTATAACATCCATTATAAGATCAAAACCTTTCTGCATATCAAATCTCGATACACAACCTAACATAAAAGCTTTTTCATCTTGAGCAAAACCGCACTTTTCCTGCAAATATTTTTTACATAATTTTTTATTTTCGTAATTTTGAGCCGAAAAATTAGCAACAATATTTTTGTCATCTTTCGGGTTCCAATAAGAATAATCTATACCGTTTAATATTCCGTAAACATCATTTTTTCTTGTTTGCAAAACAACTTCCATACCTTTTCCGGCAGGACCTTGTATTTCTTTTGCATAAGTCGGACTTACCGTTGAAATTATATCGGTATAAGCAAGCCCTGCTTTCATATAATTAAAAGTATTATAAAATTCCAATTTATCACTCTTATAATCTTCCCATGAAAAGCCTGCCATAGGTAAAGTTGAGGCGGCATCAAAACTTCCCTGAAATGCTATATTGTGAATTGTGTAGACGGTTGAAGTATTCCAAAAAAAACCGTCATTTAAATTTGTTGTTTTTAAATATGCGGGAATTAAACCTGTATGCCAATCATGACAATGAATAATATCCGGTCTGAACATCAATGCTTTCGTTGCTTCTATTGCCGCTTTTGAAAAGAAAATGAATCTTTCTCTGTTATCTCCGTAACCTACACCGGAATCGTCACCGTAAACACCCAATCTGTTAAAATATCTTAAATTTTCTATAAAATATACGGGAATGTTCCCGTCCAACATACAAGTCTTTATTCTGAAATTTTCCTGTTCTTTTCCAACAAACACCGAAAGTTTGTAGGGAAGTGCCTGCAAATTATATTTTGCACCGTCTATTAAACGATATTTCGGAATTATTATTCTTACATCGTGTCCTTTCTCTTTTAAATATTTCGGTAATGTTCCCACAACATCGGCAAGACCGCCGGTTTTTATAAAAGGAACACATTCTGCTGCAACCATCAATATATTCATTATTCGGCTTCCCTTAAGAATTTAGCGGATTCTTCCGGTATTGTAGGGTTAACATATATTCCTGACCCGAATTCAAAACCGCTGAATTTTGTTATTTTAGGAATAATTTCTATATACCAATGGTAGTGAGAAATTCTATCCTGTTTCAAAGGATAAGAATGCACAACCAAATTGTAAGGCATATTCCCCAATGCTTTTTTTAATCTTCTTAAAATGCTTATTGAAATATCCGCAAGTTCTTCTAATTTATATTTATCTTTTAAATTTCTAAAATCTTCATTATGTTCTTTAGGCAATATCCAAGTTTCAAACGGATATCTTGAAGCAAAAGGAACAAATGCAATGAAAGATGTTGTTTCCATAACGACTCTTGTTCCCAATGTTATTTCCTGATCTATAATATCGCAGAACAAACATCTTTCTTTATAATCATAATACCTTTTTGCTATTGTCATTTCTTCTTTAACGGATTTTGGAATAATCGGAAGAGCTACCAATTGAAAGTGAGGGTGTGTTATCGTTGAACCTGCCGCTTTCCCCTGATTTTTAAAAACCAGTATATACTCAAATCTCAAATCGTTTTTTAAATCATTTATTCTGTCTTGTGTGGCTAAAATACTTGCAACGAAATTTTCGGCTTTTATATCATCAACTCTGTGTTCCGGAGATTCTATTAAAATTTCATGGGCACCCACACCTTTCATTTTGTCATAGATACCCTCGGCTTTTCTTAAAATGCTGCCTTCTATTGTAAGTATAGGTTTGTTATTGGGAATAACTTTTATGCACCATTTACTGCTATACTTATTTATTCTGTTTCCTTTTTCATCATAACAAGATATCGGTTCCGGAATAAGATTTTCTTTACCTACACAGAACGGGCATAAAGAATTGTCATCAACAGCTTCATCCAAATCAAATTGAAAATCCCTGGAATCGTTTATTATAACCCATCTTGCCGTTATAGGATCTTTTCTAAGTTCTATCATTATTGATTCTGTATCCTTTCTAAAGCTCTTTGAGCTTCCAATTTGCTCGGTTCAGCTTCCAATGCCTGTTTCAATAATTCAATAGCTTTTTCTTTATCGCCTACGGAAAAAGCTTTTATTCCTTCGTCATAATAATTTTGTGCCGTAACAGCATTTATCCTGTCTATAGCTTTTTGTGCCAAAGAATTTGTTTCATCGTAAGATAAAGCTTCTTTATATTTTTCGTAAGCTTGTGTTATTTTTTCTTTCATCTCCAAATCTCTTCCTTCATTGTAAGCAATTGAAGCCAAAGCTTTATTCGATTTTAAAGTATAAGACTTTATTTGATCGCTGTAAGTATAAAACCTGTTTTGTTCCGATATCGCTCTTAATTTTGCAAATGTGTCTATTGCTTCTTTATATTCTTTTAACGTATATTGCTCCACTCCGATATCATAAAGTTTTTTCATCTGCCTTTCAAGCTGTTTGTTTGTTAACAGTTTGTCGGATTTGGTATTTTTTTGTGCTTCCGCCAATGCAGCCTGTTTTGCTTTATTTATTTGTTCTTCGCATTTTACAATATATTCTTTAATATCGTCTCTTGACGGATTAGACAAATATGCCGCATTGAATGCCGATAAAGCTTTCTCATAATTTTTCTTTTCGTATTCAACAATACCTTCCTTAAAAATATTTTGAGACTGAACCGCATTTACTTTATCTACTTTCTTTTGTATAAAACTCAAATACTGTATTGCACCCGCATTTTTTGGATCTATTTCCAGTATTCTGTTAAATTCATCTTTTGCATATACGAACTCACCGTTATCGTAATATTTCATTGCTTTTAACCAATGCTCGGCAATTTCTTTTTGATGTCTTTTTCTGTTCGCATATATTTCCTGTTCTTTAATACTTTCATCTGTTTTTTCCAAACCTTCAAGAGCCTGTTTGTTTTTAGGATCCAACATTAAAGCTTTTTCATAATATTGTTTTGCCTTTACCAAATTATTTCTTAATAATGCGGAATCCGCCTTTGCAATAAATTTTCCGGTTTTATCGGAAAAATCCATATCCGTTTGATACAAATCTTCGGACAAAAGTCCAACATATTTCTTTGCTTCCGGTTCGTTCGGATATACAGCTAAAATGTCTTCGTATTGTTTCCTTGCGGAAATATAATTTTTCTTCTTATAATCGTGTCTGGCTTTATCTAAATAATAACCCAAATAATGCTCGTAAGCTTTACCCGAATTTGCTATTTTGCCGAAATATATTCCCAAAGAGAAAACATGTTGATCGTTGTCGGTACCCAATATATCGGAGAAAGAATACGAAATGTTCACTCTTCCAAACTCTAAACATAAACCTGCCGTTATACCTTTATTAAAATTATCTCTGTAATCTCTCCAACCGACTCTTAAAGATAACGGATACAACGGTTTTGCTTCAACACCGCAGGCATAACCTAAATCCGTTACCTGCAAATTTTTTACCATATCGGCAACAATTGCAACCTTATACAAATCATATAAATTGTATCTTGCCGAAGCGGCAACTATTTGAGCCTGATTCTGTGAAAAATCATCATACTCAAATGCATTTCCTAAATTTTTTACGGCTATTGCTCCGGTTAAATCTCTGTCGATAAAATCCAAAGAATAAATTGCACCCAAATCCACACTGAACAAATTTATTGATTTATCGGAATCATCTTCCGTGTTTAAAAATATGTGATAAAATTTAAATGTAGCACCTACTGAACCCTTTTCTTCCGTAACAGGATATTTGCCTACTATAGGATAAACATAATTAACGGCAGCCATTACCATATTTTTATATCCGGTTTCTTCTTTATTAAATTCTGTTCCGGAAACGATAATTGAGAAATTACCTCTCTTTTCCGTAGGAATAACCAACCCTGCGTTGGCTCCGTAATTGTTGTTATAAATTGAATAATACGAAACTTGAACTTCTTTTGAAATGTTTTTATAGTTAGATGCCGGATTTGCAAAAAAGCCGAAAACAGAAGGAGACAAAGACAAAATACTTGCTCCTATAGATTGAGAATACGGGTCGGGATTTAATACATAAATAAAATTATCGGAACTTGCAAACAAAGGCAAATACAAAAAAGCAACTAATAATAATGGTAATATTTTTTTCATGATTATTTTAATAATTGTTTTATTCTTTTTATTGTTTCTTCAACGTCCAGCGGTTTAAAAATACAATCGTCTGCACCCTTATCGAATGCTTCATCGACGGATACTGCAGTATCTGCCGTTATTATCATAACCGGAACCTTGGAATAATCTTTACTTTTTCTTATTGATTTTAAAACTTCAAAACCGCTTTTATCAGGTAAATTTTTATCCAAGATAATCAAGTCCGGATTATTATTAACCAAGACTTCAAACCCGCTTTCTGCGGTAGTTGCTTCGAAAATCTCAAAATCTTCTTCTTTCAAAATCGTTGTGACCGTTTCCAAAAAAACTATATCATCATCTACTATTAAAATTTTTTTCTTCTTATCCATTTTCACTCCTTTTGAAAATCTTCTTCCGGAACCATTACTATTAACATTTTAGATAACTCATCAGATGCTTCCAAAGTAACATCTATGGTGTCCTGCAACTTTAAATTCTTATCCAAAATTTTGTATCCCGGGTAAGATAATGTCATTTCATAATTACCTTTAGGCAATTTTATTTCCACTGCTTTAAAGCTCGACATTCCCATATATTTATTTTGCCCGTCACTGTCCAAAGAAATTGTAACATTCTGCATAGGAGTAAAATTTTCACTCGCATTTGCAAAACACTCTTGAATGAGTTGAATTTTAAACACCTTATCCGTTGTATTTTTTATTTCTTCAAGCTTAGAAGCAGTTATTGTCATAATTTCAAGTTTTATACCGGAAATGTTACCGGTTAACTCGACTATACTCTTTTGCTCTCCGGAATCTTTAAATAATGCAGTATAAACAAACACTCCGGCTATAACCAACAACACCAACAATATTGCAATAAACAACGGACTTCTTAATAAATTTTTATTCTTAGCCGATTTGGGTACAGCAACAGAAAAACGCTTTTCAAATTTGCGAATTAAAGATTGCTCTTTATCCGAACCGGTTTTGGATTCATCCGAAAAAGTCATTATATCCGAAACAGGTTCAACTTCCGTATTTACCGGAACATCCAAACCGTCATCTTGAACACATATCGATATAACGGTCGTATTATCTCTTCCGCCGGCATTATTTGCAGCCGTTATCAATTCTTTTGTAATTGCATTTACGTCCGGTTTATGCAAACTTACTATATCGTTTATTGTAAAATTTGAAAGTTCCCCGTTTAAACCGTCCGTGCAAAGAATATATATATCACCGTTTTTAAAAATTTCAGATTTATAATCAACTTTAACGGTTTTCCCGATACCCAAAGCTCTCGTTATCATGCTTTGAATTTCGGCCATTTTTGCATCTTCTTTTGTCATTTTGCCGCAGTCGATAAGTTCTTGTATTTTAGAATGATCTTCCGTTAAAAGTTGAATTTTGCCGCTTCTTATTCTGTATACTCTGCTGTCTCCGACATTGTATATGTGAATTAAATTGGTATCTTTATCAAGCCAAACACCGGCACAAGTTGTTCCCATACCCGACAATTTAGGATACTTTTTTGTCAATCCGTACAAGTATCTGTTTGCCATTTTTATAAGAGCTATGGGCTTTAAAACTTTTTCTTCAAAAGTATTATACTCTTCACCCAAAATATCCAAACAATCTTGTTTGTTTATTTTGTTGTATGAGGAAAGAATCGCATCAACGGCAGCATTGCTTGCAAAATCACCGGCTACTCCGCCACCCATTCCGTCACAGACAAAGAAAAAATTATTTTCTCTGTCTGCACCGAAACAATCCTGATTTTCCGTTCTTACTCTTCCGGTATTAGTTTGTGCCGAACTCAGTATAATCATAAATATGTAACCTTAACTTTCTTCTTTGATTTCCTTATTGAAGATCTTATCTTGAAGAAGAAGAAAATTAATAATAACACAAGTCCGATACCCATAAGTTTTAAAGAGCTGTTTTTATATTTCTCTAAAGAAAAAGTAGATGTGTGCTCGGGGTTTGCCAAAAACATCGGCCAAATTCTAAGATTCTTTAATGTCTTTGCATTTGTCGTAACTATCTGAATAGAATCTTGTAAGTTTGTGTACAAAATTTCTATAAACTTATCACCGTTTAAATCCGCAAGAACGGGAGTTGATGTTATAGGTAAATTACTTGCTTTTATATCCGTCATAACTTCCAACTCTTTTCTCTTAGGATTACTCTTTGCAACCACCAATTTTCCGTCTTCGGTTCCAAAAACAAGTTCCGGAATACCATCTTTATCGAAATCATAAACCGCAGGAGAAGATATTAATCTCTTTGATTCCGGCAAAGTTAATTTCCATAACATTTCTCCGGAAGGATATGTTGTGTTACCCTTTAACACCTGTGCGGTTCCGTTTGCGGAAACAAAAGCAACATCTTTCATACCGTTACCGTTAAAATCCGCAACTACAGGAGCTGCATTAAATCTTAAACTCGCGGGAGGAACCGGCTCTACAAAATATGTCCACATAACGGAAAATTTGGATGTGTTTATAGCTGAAACATATTGCGGAACATTAGACTGAACAATCACTTCATCTATGCCGTCACCGTTTATATCTCCTACTGCCGGAGCTCCGGCTACAAGATGAGCTTTACCCGTTAATTCAAGTAAGTTTATTGTCTTTTTGGTTCTTGTTTTTCCGTCTATAAAATATACTTTGCTGTCATAATTTGCAATAACAACAAAAGGTGAAAAATCTTTTCTGGTTAATATAACGGGGCTTGCATATAAAGGCCCGTCTATAAACTCCGAATATTTTGAATAATTACTGTCGAAACCAGGAGAATACAAGAAATGAACCGCGCCATCTTCGGAAGCAACAACGACATCTTTTCTGCCATCTGCATCCAAATCGCAAATAACCGGCGTCATTTCCGAAATATGTCCGCCCAAAATTTCTCTTCTTATTATGTTACCGGTTTGCCCGTCAATAATATAAATTAAAGAAGAATCCGATACGGCAATAATATCCGGAATACCATCGTTATTTACATCATCGGATACCAACGAAGATATACCCGAATTATAAACTTCCATAGGTTTCCACAAAGAATCTCCGGTTGCCCCGTTCCAAGCATACAAAAATCCGGAACTTGTCAACATTGCCATATCATTTTTACCGTCATTATCGAAATCGGCAACTACAGGTGTTGATGTAATATCGTAAGAAGATGTGTCTGCTTTTAACGGAATTTCTTTTGACCAATTCAAATCCAAAGCCAAATTCAATTTGTTAGGTGCTGAATTTACTAAAGAATAAGTACTGTAACCGAAATATAAAGCCGCCAAAGATGCACATATAACAAAGAAGAATATTAATGCCCTTGCCAATTTATAAAGTTTCAATGCCAATATATGTTGTTTTGACGGTAAAGAATAATCTTCATTAAAATAATCTACAAGTCTGAAAATTGTTCTTCCTATTGAAATCTCGTCACCCAAAGCTAATCTTGTACTGTTTAACTGCCCTAATTTTTCACCGTTAATTGCAACACCGCCGGTACTGCCTACATCAGTAATTGTATATTGTCCCTGAACGGCACTTATTTTAGCATGACCTTTTGACACTGTCATATCACCGGACAAAACAACGTCGTTTTCTATTCCTCTCGGGGAAAGATTTTCTCTGCCGATAAAAGTATCTCCTTCTGATTTCAAGAAATATTTTTTACCGAAAAACTTTCCGTAAACACCAATCAAATAATATTGAGGAATAACCACATCCTGTTTATTTAAAGCATCATCCAAAAATAAAATTTTGTAATCGCCTATTAAAATTTCATCACCGAAATTTAACGGAGCTTCCGTTATGGAACGATAATTTATCTGTGTTCCCATTATGGTGTTTTGATCTTTTAATGTATATTGATTATTAGCAAATATAATAGTGCAGTGATGTTCGGAAACATTTTTATCCGGAATAACGATATCATTACCTTTTTTATTCCCTATAAAAATTTTTAATTTATTTTTTCTGGAGACATATTCTGCTATAATTTCTTCTTTTTTCTTAAGTAACAGCCTTGGCATTTAAGACTCCTTTATCTTGCTATAAATAATGCTGCAACCAACGATAATCCCAAACTTACTTTGGCTATCGTTCCGCCCTTACCTGAAGAACCGGAATCAGAACTTGAACTGCTTTTTCCGGAACTTCTTTCTGAATTTTCCAAGTTAGATAATCTCTTTTCTATTTTCTTTATATCCGCAGTATTTTTGCTATTACTTGCAGCGGAAGAACTTTCCACTTTAATATTATCAACTTCTTCTCTTATTGAACTTATTTTTTCATTTATAATTTTCATTTGGGAACTGCTTAACGATTTACCTGAATCACTGCCTTTAGCCAAAGAAGCATAAGCATTTTGATCTTTTTCTATAGAATCCAATCTCTTACCTAAAGTAACATAACTCTGTTGCATTTGAACAAGTGTTTTCTTAAGACTGTTCACTTCATCCTGGGAAGGACCGTTTGAAACGGAAGATGAACGGCCTGCCGATGCCAACTTGGATTCCATTTCGGAAATTTTCTTGTTAACGGTATTTATTTCATTTTTAAAATTCTTTACTTCATACAAAACTTGTGCATTGTTTGCGGATGAACCGACTTTTGAGCCGTCTTTTCCCAAAGAAGCCAATGATGATTCAACATTGTTAATTTTTGAATTTATATCGTTAATATTTTTTTGCATATCTTTCAATGCGGAAGCAGAGATATCCGATTTGCTACCGGAATTTTTTGCAAGATTTGTTTCCATACTGTTTATTTTTTTATTTAAATCGTCAATATTTTTTTGCAAATATGTTACTTCCGCGGATGTTGTAGATTTTGAACCGGACTTTGCAGATGTTAATGCCGTTTCCATACTGTTAAACTTTGCAGATAAATCGCTCATACTCTTTTTTAGTGCCGCTACTTCTGCCGCTTGAGCAGCCGAAGCTTTTGAATCGGTTTCTTTTGCCACCGATGCTTCTACGGAATTTATTTTTTTACTTAAATCGTTAATATTTTTTTGTAAATTGTTTACAACGGCAACAGAAACTCCTCCGCCGGAAGCTGTTCCCGAACCGCCTGCTTTTACTTGTGCTTCCAAATTCTTAAAAACTTTTGAAGAAGATAAAGTGTTATCCAACATTGTAGGCAAATTAACTTCCAAATCGTTCATAATTTCAACTATATCGGCAGATCCTCCCGAAGAAGATTTTCCCGATGAACTTTGAAGTTTCTTTTCAAGCGATGCAATTTTTAAAGTTAAAGCATCGTAATCTTTTTTGGAAATAACTCCGGCTGAAGAAGCTCCGCTGCTTGAAGACTTTTTATCAAACTCGTATAAAGCCTGCAAGAGAGAACCTCTTGTTATTTGCTCGTCGGCAACAAAAACCGATGCACCGTATTTGTTTATAAATCTCGGCATTCTGCTACCCAGTTCCGTAATTATTGCCTGCAATGCCGGATCGGCAACATCTTTTTTGTCTGCAAAAGCAAACTCAACCGTATTCAATAAAAACAACGTTGAAACCAAGACACTTAGAAATTTTTTATTCATAATTTATCCTCTAAAAAAAGAAATTAAGTGCAAATTTTGTTTTTTGATCAAATATATTACCGCTGCATATTGCTATATCAAGCTGCAAATATGTTTTCATTATTGAAAATTCAAATCCCAACCCGAAATTGTAAGATACGGTCTCGTTAATATCTTCTTTAACATCGTATCTGCTTTCTATTGCATATCCTTCAATACCGCCTCTTACAAATATTCCGTTAATAGCAAAAGCATTTAAGTTCAACAAATTCAATACACCGAACTCAACACCGAAATTTGCACTCAAAGGTTCATTTTGTCTTTGAACCAAATCGGCAGCACCGGTAAGTTGTAACTTATCCACGAAAACAACTTTATCGGACACACCTACTTTTGTTGTCATAGGTGCACTGTCGTCACCCATATTAACACCTTTTTGGAATATTGCACCGAAATTTATTAAACCGTATTTGGCTGCATCTACCGAATATATAACACCCGCATCAATATCCAAACCGGAATCCGACACTCCTATATCGGACATTTTCTTACTTATGTATTTTAATGAAGCACCCAAATATAAACTTGTTGTAGATTGCCACAAAGGAATACCTGCAGATAAATAAATTGCAGTATCGGAATCACTTATCGTACCCAATCTCTCTCCTGAAGCGCTTGTATGTTGAATGTTGTCCATAGTGGAAGAAATATAACCTACACCTACTACTGTTTTACCTAAAGCCCCTGTAAATTTTTGTAAAGGTATCGAAGCAGCAAAGAATTGATGTGTAGGAACAACATCTTTAAGTCCCGGATACTTATCGGAAGCACCGGTTGAACCCATCGCATATACGGAATAATAATCCTGTATCATGGCAAGACCTGCCGGGTTCCAATAGATAGCAGATGTATCGTCGGCAATAGATGTAAAAGCCCCGCCCATACCTACAGCTTTAACACCCACGGATTTTTTCAAGAATGCTGCCGCATCCGTTCCCGCAAAAGCGGTACTTACTCCTGCAAAAGTCAAACAAACAAAAATTAATGATAATTTATTTATTATTTTCATATTATTTTCCCACTATAGCTAATGCAGTATACCTTCTATCACCATTAGCAATTATTTCAACTATATAAGCACCTGTTGCAAGTGTTGAACCTGCATAATTTCTACCGTCCCACTCTTCTTCATTTGTGCCTGCCGACCTTTGTTCATTATCTATCAACCTGCAAACCAATTTACCTGCTTTATCGTATAACCTTATTGTAACCTTTGCATCTTTTGCAAGTACATAATTTATTTTAACCTTTTCTTTGTTCGGATTAAACGGTGACGGATAAGGTAAAATATCCGCAACTCCGCCGGACAAAGCTTTGAATTCTACGGAATCCGTTTCTGGTGTTTCGGAACCGTTATTTTTAGACTCTATTACTAAAGTATATGTTTTATTGTTTTTAAGTGATGTAGGAATCTTTGCGGAAGGATGTTCGTCATTATATTTCTTTGCAAAGTCTGAATATTTAAAAGAAATTTTATTATCTTTATACAACAACTTCCTATATTCAGAATCGGCACTTACCGTCACACTGGAAATTATTGTTCCGCTTGTTGAACCTTCATATAAAATAATTGTTGCTGTTGTGAAATCAATTGAATATTTCGTGGTTTCAATCTGCGGATCAGTTGAAGCTGTTTTACTTACCTTATCCGGAGACACAATTTCTATTGCACCGGAAATGCCGGAAGATATTCTTACCGTATAAGCGTCCGACCATCTCTTTGATTCGTCTTCCAACTGAGCATAAACTCTAAAAGAATTTACAGGGCTGCCTTTGCTAAAAGCAACCGTCGTTGAAAATTCGACAGTAGTTCCTGATGTAAAACCGGTATAATCTTTTTCAGGGCTTGTAGTTCTGTCGTTCCAATCAGCATTTTCACCCTGCCAAATTTGATACCTTATTTTTGTTATACTGCCACCGGTAGAATTAATTATAACTTTTAACGGGATGTTAACATCTTCAAACGGTTCGGTATCGGTGTTGTTAGTAAAAGTAATACTCGAACTTTGTGTGGCATAAAACACCGAAGCAAATGCAGATTGAGAAATACTGTCTTTGTTTTCTTTTGTGGTAAATACCACCGGTTGTCCGATAAACGAATAAGAATTTTCATTTCCGGAACTTTTAAAATTTGCACCATTTAAAATGGTGACAAAATTCTTACCATCGGCATAATTGTATGCCGCCAAAAAAGCAAACAACATTAAAAACGGTAAAATAATTAATTTTTTATTTATCATTGTAAGTTCACCAAAACCAATATGGTCCCTTTTTGAGAATCTAAACCTTCAAGTGCTTTTCCGATAACCGTTCCGACCTTCGGATTAGCACCCGCCTTCTTTGCATAACCGGGAACAGAGGCTGATACAAGCATATCGCCTCTCTTTATGGCTCCTCCTTCGTTACAAACTTTTGTAGGAACTTTACCGACCAATGCCAACTTATATCCTTTTTCATTTTGATTCATCAATAAACCGGGTTCGGTAGAAATTACACCGGCAACCAAAGTGTCTTCGGCAACTTTTGTTTTTACTATTGCATTATCTTTTGTTGTATCTATTGAAACAACATCACCCGGAACAAGCTTTTCCGTTGACTGATATATTTCCGCAAGATCTGCACCTCTTTCCAAATTAATATAGCCACCAAGACCTCCTCTTTGTTTGAGATCCACTTTGTACCAACCTTGATCTGTTTTATTATCATCCTTTGCTGCCCAAACATATATTGAACCACTATTTGCACTTATCGAAGCATCTTTATTGTTTATTCCTACTGCTTTCAATACATTTTCTTCCGCTTTTATACTTGTATTATCGGTACTATATTCTCCAAGAGTTCCAATTGATATATTAACAATATTGTCATCATCTATAGGTTGTATTGTACCATTAACTTTTACACCTTCAACAAACTCTCCCTGAGACACATTCGTCCAAGTTTGAATTCCATCAACAATTCCCCAAACTTGTCCTTCACTTCCTCCACTCGGTAAAGCATTTGCCGAATTTGCTGTTTCTGCTAAAGATGCAGTTCCTGCAACCTCAGCATAAGTCGCTGTATCTACTTTTATCTTATATGTATGTGAACTAACAGCATAAAAATTTCCATCTTCTAGCGGTGATGCATCCCCTCCGATATTTAATTTATTTGCAGATTGTGCTGTTGTAGGTTGTATTGCAGAACCTACATCTATCCATGTTTGCTTTCTATTATTACCACTACCACTATATCCCCATACAACAATATTCGTAGCAGTTGTTGATACCGCTATCGAACTTGCATTTACTGCATACGGTGCTGTAGTTACTTTTAATACTCCTTGATTATCCATTGTTAATCCTGTATTTTTAGCATCAGCCAATTTCAATCCACCTATACTATTTGTCGTTGCTGAAGAAAGATTCATCCATCCTTGTTCCGATGCCGATTTCATTGTCCATATTTGTCCTTTTGAACCATTAGGAGTCATCGTGCTTGCTTTTGCTGCAAAATCTGCTGTTGTTACTTTTATTTCATATGTGTGTGAACTTGGAGTATAAAAATTCCCATCTTCTAACTTTGATGTACCCATTCCATAATTTAACTTATTTGCAGATTGTGCTGTTTTTGGTTCTATTGCAGAACCTACATCTATCCATGTTTGTTGACTACCATTATACCCCCATACAACATTCGCAACATTTGTTGATACCGCTATTGAACTGCTCTTTACTGCATAATTTGCTGTATCTACATTTATCTTGTATGTTTCACTTGGATCAAAATTCCCATTTTGTAACTTTACAGGACTTGATGTTGATAAAACAAGTGCATAAGTTGAAGATGATGCATAAAATGCATAAGGACTGGTGGCGAAATTAGATTGTCCGGACTCAACTCCATCTGCTGTAACTTTAAAGTATTCTATTCCTTTACTGAAATCTACATTTTTAACATCAATATCAGTAGTATATATACCGTCAGAATCGACAGGGACATTACTATTAGACATTGTAACTTCACTTCCATTTTTAACTTTTATTGTTAATTTTACTTCTTTACTTCCCGTTATCGGTTGCCCGGAATCGGTAGTGAGTTTACCCTGCACATTTATCTTTTTAGGAACATTATCCGACACGGTAACAGTTTCGGCAAAAACACCTGCCGAACAAAATAGCAAAAACAAAACTGCAAAAAAACTTTTAAACAACAATGGTACTTTTTTCATTATATTCTCTCCATCCCGACATATTTTTCAATCTATTTTAAAGGTTTTGCACAATTTATACAAAATCTAAGTTTTTTACCTGCAGGTGCGGTATTAACATAACCGCAATTTAAACAAACAACTATTTGATTTTCTGTTGTAGTATCGTCGTCAGCGGTCGTGGTCGGTGTAACTTTCTTCTTTTCTTTTTTCGGTGTAACTTTTTTGGGTTTCGGCGGTTCCGGTGTAACTTTATCTTTCGTAGGTATTATATTATCGGAAATATCCGAATTACTGTTGGTTCCGGAAGGAACATAAGCATTGGCATCTATAGGAACTATAGTAGCTTCGGCCGTAACTTCAGGTTCCATTATAATTTGTACTTCAGATTTTTTACCTGAAATAACTTCAACAGATGAATTTTGTTCTTTGTATCCTTTAGCTACAAATTTAAACTCGTATCTTCCCGGTTTAAAGTTGCCGGTATATATACCGCTCTTATCTGTTTTTCCTATCATTTTTTTATTAAGCCATACATAAGCTCCGGATAAAGGATTGGCTGTTTTGCTATCTGTAGCTTTTAAAGATAACGGTACTCTCAAATATTCCAATTCACCTACAATTGCACTTGTTTCATTTATATCTACATCTGTTAATTTACAAGCTTTATATTCACTGTCACCGTGGAAAGTTATATTGTAAACCGCAACAGGTAACGGAATTCTTATAGGTTTAGATGTGGAAATATCTTTTGTAAGTTGTAAATCGTTATTGGATATTGTAACTTTGGTTAAGAATGTATCGTTAGGACTGTCTTTAGATTTTACTCTGAAAGAAACAATTTTGTTCATCTTTATAAATAAGTCTGTTTTTGAATCTTTGTTTACTTCCAAATCTTTCAAAGCCTCACCGTATTTTGCACTCGGATCCAAAAATCTTACTTTATATTCTCCGACTTTAAACAATGTGTTCAACGGAGTATCTCCTCTCGGTTGAGATTCTCCCTGAACATGAACCATCATGCCTCTCGGTTCGGAATCTATTTTAACTTTTTTAAATAGAGAACCGGTAACGCTGAATATATTTTCACCTTCTATATTTTTAAGTTCGCAATTCCAAAATCTTCTGTCCACTCCTGAGAACATTTCTTCTACAATGCTCTTTGTAAAATCGATATCACATTGACCTTCTTTACCGCCGGAAGCGGAATCGTAACCTAAATTATCAAACCCTTCCAACATAAGTTTAACGGTATGAGCTCCTGCCAACAATTGTGCTTTGCAAGGTGTTACACCAAACTTGTTACCGTCAATATAAACACTTGCTCCTCTCGGTTCGGAATCAACATTTAACAAGAAATCGAACATTATTTCTATTTTTTCTTTTCTTATTTTTTTACCTTTATCGCTTTGCTCAATTTGAACAACTCTTTGAACAGGTTTAAATCCTTCCTTTATAGCCGTTACTATATAAGTTTTAGGCGTTACCTTTCTTACAGGTATAGGATTATTTGAAGATACATTATTTAATATAACTTCACCTTCTTTTGTTTTCATGCTGACAACGGCTCCCGCAGGAATAGTTGTTATAACAACATCCGGCGGATAAAGTCTTGAATATATTGATTTACCGAACGGTGTTAATTGCAACAAGAATACATCCAATATACCAAAAATTAAAAGAGCCAAAAGAATAGCAATTATTATTCTTATTAAGCTCTTTTTCATTTCATCGAATTTATTAAATAACCAATCACCGACTTCTTCGAAAACGGTTTTACCTTTTTCTTCACCTTTCGGTTGAGCCGATTGAGGGCTTACGTTTTGTGCTTGTCCCTGAGCCGCAACATTTTGTGCTCCTGCAGCAGCAACACCTTGAGCTGCAACACCGGCACCCGCAACAGGAGGAACAACCGCACCGAGATTTTTCTTTTGACCTACTATAAAATCCTGACAAGTTATTTTTCTTATACCTTCAGTTTGACCGACTTCCTGAACGGTTAAAGTCTTTACTTTTTCTATAAGTTTTTCGGAACCCGCTACGGATTCTCTCATCATTTTCAAAATAAAATCGGAAAGTTCAACGGAAAGTTCATCGGTTTCCATTCCTTTTAAAACTCTTCTTATATCCCTGTACATTTCGATAGCTCTTTCGTATCTGTTATCTCTGTCTTTTTCCAATGCTTTGGATATAATATCACCTATTTCGGCAGGAACCGATGCATCCAACTTCAATTCGGCAGGGTCGAACTTTTTATTTAAAACCTGATTTTTTATTTCTTCATTTGAACCTTGATATAATCTTTGCCCTGTCAACATTTCAAAATACAATAAAGCAACGGAATAAATGTCCGTTCTGTGATCTATATCGGGCAAACCTTTTATCTGTTCCGGAGACATATAAGGATATTTTCCGGTAATAACTTTTTCGGGGATAGAATCTCTTATTTCATCCGCGGTTTTTGCAATACCGAAATCACTTAATTTTATGTTACCGTCGAAAGATAACAATACATTTCCCGGAGAAATATCTCTGTAAACTATTCCGTAAGCATTACCGGTAATGGAATCTCTTGCTATTCTGTTTGCATAATCTATTGCTTTTAACACACTCATGCAGATAAAAGTTGATATCTGCCACGGAATTTTTGTGTTCATATCGTTACATTTCTTAATTAAGTTCTCTAAGTCCACTCCGCGAACATAATCAAGAACTACATAATACGAACCGTTGCTTCCCTGCCAAAAATGCTGAACTCTGACGATATTGTCATGTATAATATTTTTGGCAATAAGAGCTTCTTTATAAAACATTTCTACGAATTTTGGTTGAGCATATTCCGGAAGGAGTTCTTTTATTGCGATGAAATTTCTTAAACTGAAATCGTATGCCTGCCAAACAATACCGAATCCGCCGACACCGATTTTTTTTACTGCTACATACTGATCATTTATAAACAGGCCTAATTGTAACTCTCCATTATTGGAAACAGACTGATTATCCGCCATCAATATCCCCTTTTGTAATATTGTGACCGCCACTAATTAAACACTTATTACAATGAATTATAACATATAAATTTTATAAAAACAATATTTTTATATAAAAAATTTGTTTAATTTTCAGTATTATTTTGTTCGTTAACATTTCCAACAGAACTGTTGGGTTCTACAACAACTTGTTGCAATTCTATGTTTTCTTGTAAAGATTTTACATCGGAATCATTTTGTTCCTGTTTAACATTTTCTGTCGTTAATCCGACAATTTTTACTTCTTCCATTCTGTTTGCGGCCGGTTCGGGTTGAAGAATATTTGTTTGTTCGTCATTTTGCGAACTGTTTTCCGAAACATTTTCGGAATTATCGAAAGGCAATTCCTGAACGGTTTCCTGTTGTTGAGGTAAAACATCTTTTGCAACATCAATAACCGGAAGTTCGCTTAAATGACTTAACCCGAAATGTCTTAAAAATTCCTGTGTGGTCCCGTACAATAAAGGTCTGCCCAAAGTTTCTTTTCTGCCCACGATTTTTACAAACTTTCTATCGGTTAAAGTATCTATAACTCCTCCGGAATCCACACCTCTTACATTATCTATTTCGGCTCTTGTTATAGGTTGTTTGTATGCTATTATCGCAAGAACTTCCATTGCGGAAGGTGAAAGTTTTAATATTGTTTTTTCTTTAAGAAGTTTTTTTATCCAAGTCGAATATTCGGGCCTTGTTGCAAATGTCCAACCGTCGGCAACAAACTTAAGTTCGAATGCTCTGTTCAATTGAACATATTCCTGTTGCAATTCCTGCATTATATCTTCAAGTTTTACATTTTCGGGTAAATCTTCTTTTATAACAGCTTTTATTTCTCTGTTAAGTAACGGTTTATCCGAAACAAAAAGCAAAGCTTCTATTATTTTTTTTATATCACTGATTTCCATCCGTTCCCTCTGTATCTTTATTTTCCGAAACTGCAGGTTCTATCGGTTCTTGTTCCAACTCAAAAGTTTCTTCTTCTTTATCTTGTTCAACAACCTGTTCCGTAATATTTTTTTCTATATCCAAATTAAGTTCATCTTTTTCTTCTTTTACTATACTGTCATCGTTTTCGTCATTGTATACTCTGTAAATTCTTATATCTTCAAACAATTCCGATTGTTTTGCAACGACCTGTTTATTTTTTACCAACTCCAATATCGCCATAAAACATACTACCATTGCGGATCTTGATTTTTGAATTTTTGCTATTTCGCTGAACGTAAGATATTGTTTACCTTCAAGTATATCAAGAATTTCCCTTATCTTTGTTTCTATGGGAATTTCTTTATACATTATTTCCCTAACTTCTTCGGGCAACGTTTTTAAAGCGTTTTGAAAACTTTTTACAAGATCATAAATAGTAGCATCTATTTCATATTCCTGTTCCGGAATTTTTGGTTCCGGTCTGTAATAAGTTTGTGAATATTCCTGTTCTTTGTTAGATAAAAGTTTAGAAACTTCTTTATACTTTTGATATTCTAACAATCTTTCTTTAATTTTATCAAGTTCTATATCAGCATCTTCTTTATCTTTTTCGTTGTCGGGATGTAACATTTTTGCTTTTATCTGCATAAGTGTGGATGCCATAACAAGAAAATCACCGGCGGTATCAAGATCCAAATTTTGTATTGTATCAAGATATGCCAAATATTCGGTAGTTATTTCCGACACTTGTATTTCCTGAATTTCAAGATCGGTTTTTCTGACCAAATGCAACAGAAGGTCCAAAGGTCCTTCGAAAGTATCTAAATGTACATCATATTCCATGCCCATATTCTTACAGCTTTACCGCCTCTCTTATTTCTTTCATTGTTTGACTTGCAACCTGTTCCGCTTTTACAGAACCTTCTTTTAAAATATCTTCCACATATTTTTTATCGTTTGCAAGTTCTTGCCTTTTTTTAAGTATAGGTCTTGAAAATTCACAAATCATTTCGGTTAACTCTTTCTTGCATTTTACACAACCCACACAACCGTTGATACATTCTTGTTTTCTTGTTTGAGCATCTTTATTGAAAATTTCATGAAAAGCAAAAACGACACATCCGTCCGGATGTCCGGGATCCGTTGCTTTTATCCTTAAAGGATCCGTATACATTGTTTTTACTTTTTTTGCTATATCTTCATCCGTTTCGGCCAACAAGATTGAATTACCGTAAGATTTTGACATTTTTCTTTTATCAAGGCCAGGAACTCTTGCTGTTTTTGTAAGAAGAGCCTGCGGTTCAACCAAAACATCTCCGTAAAAATTATTAAATCTTCTTGTTATTTCTCTTGAAAATTCGAGATGTGCAAGTTGGTCTTCTCCTACGGGAACTTCGTTGGCTTTATATAACAAAATGTCCGAAGCCATTAAAACGGGATATCCCAAAAAACCGTAATTGTTCAAATCTTTGTTTTGTATTTCTTTTAATTGTTCCTTATAAGTAGGACATCTTTGAAGCCATCCCAAAGGTGTAATCATGGATAAAATCAAAAACAGTTCGCTGTGTTGAGGAACTTCAGATTGTCTGAATATCACCGCTTTTTTCGGATCTATTCCGACACTCAACCAATCTATAACCATATCTATAACATTTTCTCTTATATTGCTTGTATCGGCATAATCACTTGTTAATGCATGCCAATCCGCAACCATAAAAAAACATTCGTGCGTATCCTGTATTGCCACATAATTTTTCAGTGCACCGAAATAATGTCCCAAATGTAATCTGCCGGTCGGTCTCATACCCGACAAAACTCTTTTTTTTGTCATTGTAATTTCCTTATTACATAGCTCCGCTGATCAACTTTATTAAAAAATTTGCCAACGGACCGATTATTTTCCACAAAACATTTGTTGCCAAAAGTAAAAGTATTATCCAAAAACCGTATCTTTCAATTTTGGCATATTTTTCCGCCAACTCTCTCGGTAACAAAAACAAAACCACCCTTGAACCGTCAAGAGGAGGAATAGGTATCAAATTAAATATCATCAAAACAATATTTATAACAACGAAATATTGCAATATTATATATAACGAAACCATTACCGAAACATCGGCAAAAAAGTTTCTTATAAAAAACATTATTACACCCGCAATAACGGCAAGTAAAAAATTCGCCGTAACGCCCGCCAAAGAAACAAGAATCATATCTCTTTTCGGATTTTTCAAGTTATACATATTTATCGGAACCGGTTTTGCCCAACCAAAAGCCGGAGCACCAACCATCAACAAAATCAAAGGAAGCAATATAGAACCGAAAATATCTATGTGATATATCGGATTTAAAGTCAGTCTTCCCATCAATTTTGCCGTAGAGTCCCCTCTTTTGTAGGCAACATAACCGTGCGCTACTTCGTGAACTATTACGGAAAACAATAATACAACTACTGATATAACATATTTCATTTTAATTTGATTTATCAATATAAAATTATCGTTCAATTGTATACTTTTTTATAGCTTGTTGTCAATAAAAACTAAATTAAATGATAAACGGGAAAAGTATTGAATATTAGGGAATTTGATAATTTGAAGATTTATGTTTTTTTGATATAATTTGAAATTACTATTTATATTTGTAGAGGCATATATGAAAAAAATAAAAATATTGGCGAGAGTATTGTTTTATACCTTATCGTTTTTAGCATTGCTTGTTGCCGCTTTACATTTTGCTCTTGTTTATATTGCACCGTCGGATTCGGTAAAACAAAAAATCATAAACACGGTTCATGATCAAATGGCGGCGGATATAAAAATAGGTTCTATATCTGCAAGTATTTTTGATTTCCATGTAAAAAATGTTGAACTTGATGTTAAAGAAAAAAATATAGCAAAAATAGATAATCTTTATATACACTTTTCTCTTTTAAAGCTGTTAAAAGGTCAACTTAAAGTTAACAGAATAACTCTTGAAAATATGGATATATTCGTAGTTAAAGATAAATCCGGAAAATTTAATTTTGATCCGATACTTCAATCACCGATGTTTCAATCCGATCCGGAAAAAGAGCCGGAAGAAGAAACAAAAAAAGATGAAGGAATTAATCCGTTGGATCTTTTATTGAACAGTACCCAACTGCATAATTGCAACATAACATATACGGATGAGCAAGCCGATATGACTGTTATTTTATCTAAAACTTCTTTCGATATTAAAAGTTTTAAATTCGATAATTCTTTCAAAATCGATTTGTTTACCGATGTTTATGCAAAAATTAACGACATGAAAATAAAGTCATTAAAGGTTGCTTTAAGTGCCGTTGCAAATTTACATGAGGTGGATTTATCTAAAGCGGAAGTAAAAGTATTATCTCTTATTTTGAGATTGAAAGATACTGTGATAGTTACAAAAGGTGTTATTTCCGATTTCAATAATCCCAAAACAAATATAGTTGCAAAAGCATTGAAATTGTCTTCCAAAAATCTTTCTGAAATTGCCGAACTTCCCGACTTTGAAATACCTGAAATAACAATGCAAACAACAACAAATGTTAATTTGGATAAAAGTTCGGTAAACATTGAAAATTTCAACATAAATCTTTTGGATTCGAATATAACCGCAAAAGGAAATTTAAATTACGGCAAAAAAGATCTTGAGTATGATATAAATGTTATTATCAACTTAATACTTGAAAATTTTCATAAAGTAACAAAATTAATACATCCTTACAACCCTACCGGAAAAATAGAAGGAAACGTTAATGTAACAAACAAAGAATCTGTTTTATCCGGAGAATGTTTGCTGATCAATATATCGGCTTTTACTCCGCAACTTGGAGATTTTAGCGAAATAAATTCAAAAATTCAAATAAACACAATATCGGACATAAAAATTCCTTCTCTTACCGGTAAATTAAACAAATATCCGTTTAAAAGTTCCGCTTCTTATGTTATGGGTAAAGAAAAAGGCTCAATAACTGCAAATTTAACCGCGGATAGAGTTTACGGTAAAATGAGCAAAGAATACGAAAAAGAAGCAGACCAAAAAGCCGAACAGACCAAACAAGAAGCCGCTCAAGAACCTAAAAAAGAAGTACCCGCTAATAAACCCGCAGAAACAAAATCGTCAATGACTCCTTTGGATATATTGGTAACGGCAAACATAAAAGATTTGGATGTTCCGTTTTTTATGGGCAAAAATATAAACTTTAAAATGGATATGCAAAAAGTAACCACGGACTTGAATGCGGTTGTAGGAACATTGGATTTGTCCACCGATAACGGAATTATAAAAGATATTTATAAATTAACCGAATCCAATGTCGTTATAAAAGGATTATTCCTGTCTTTAAAAATAGTGAGTGATGTTATAAATGCTCTAAACGTTTTGGATATTTTAAACACTTTGGGAAGTGCAATATTTTCTTCAAAAGATAAAAACGAAAATGAAACGGAAATGACGGAAGAACATGCTCAGGCGCAACAAACAAAAATAGACGGGAAAATAGATTTTGTTTCGTTTGTTACTTCACTTAAATTTGAAAACGGTAAAGGAACTTTTAACAAATGTTCGTTCGTTTCAAATCTTTTATCTTTTAAAGTCGGCGGAGAAATGGACTTTAAAGAAGACAAGCTGAAAATGACTGTTAATGCGGCTCCGGGAAAACATGAAGATGACGGTATAATGCCTTTAACAATGAAAATAGGCGGAACCATGGAAGAACCCAGCGGTTCATTAAGTTTATTGGGAAGTGTAACTAATTTAGTCGGTGATGCATTAACTAAAAATATTGTGTCCAGCACATTAAAATCGGGTTTCATAAAATTGTTGGGTTTAAAGAAACATGATGAAAACGGGAATGAAATAAAAGAAGAATCAACGGAAAACATGCCGGATACCGAAGTTAAGACTTCAACGGAAGTCAACAAAAATTAGTTAAGTATTTTATTTTTATTTTTACTTTTGTATAATCTATACCAAAAATACAAGAAAAAAAGGAGTAGAAAGTCATGAAAAAGTCAGTTGTTTTGTCGTTGTCGTTGTTGTTTTTATGTTTAGTTATGTTTGGTTGTGCGAAAGATCAAACTGTTGCAACAGTAAACGGTGTTGAATTATCAGCTGCGGATTTTAACAGAAATTTGGAAAGTTCCGTTAATCTTGTTAAAAGACAAAATCCTCAATTTTTGCAACAACCTTTTGCAAATGATATTTTAGGAAAACAAGTTCTTAACGATATGGTTGTCAGAGAATTGTTTATACAACAAGCTAAAAAGTCAAAAATAGAAGCTACAAAAGAAGAAATAGACAGTGTTATCGCAAGAATAAAGAACCAATTTAAAGTTAATTCCGACGGTAAAGAATTAACGCCGAAAGAACAGGAAAAAGCTTTCCAAAAAGCAACAAAAGGTACAAATTTAGAAGCTAATGTAGCTAACGACATTATAGCGGAAAAATACAGAAAAGCTCTTATTTCAACAAATTTAAAACCGGTAAATAAAGAAGATGTTAAAACTTTCTTCGAAAATGTATCTGCAGTTTATAAAAACGACACAAAGAAAATGGAAGAACTTAAAAAGCAAGGAAGATATGAAGAATCCGAAGCTGTAGCAAAACAGTTGGATGCGGCACTTGCTCCTAAAGCACAATTCGATTTAATATTGGTATATGCCGATAAAAAGATGGGTGATACGGAATTTGCTCAGAGAAAAAATATAGCTGATGCAATAAAAAAAGAAATCAATGACGGAGCAAACTTTGCAGAAGTTGCACAGAAATATGCTCAACAGGAAGGTTCAAAAATTTATTTTTCAAAGATGAATGTTTTTGAAGGTATGCAACCTGTAGAATTAACATCAAAAGCTTTTAAACTTGATAAAGGTGAAGTAAGTGATATTTTTGAAATATTTACCGACAGTGACAGACCCGGAGCAGCTCAGGGATTTTTTATTATGAATGTTGTTGAAAAAGCTCCTGCACAAAAATTTGCTTTTGAAACATTTGAAAAACAACTTGAAGATTATATAAATTCAAAAAGAGCTGAAAGTATTATCAAACAAGCAGCTCAATCATTGATAAAAGATGCAGATGTAAAAATTATTAAAACTTTTGAAATGGATAAAAAAGCTGAACAGGATTCAAAAAAAGAAGCAGCAAAATAATCGGTTAAGTTTACAATTTTATAATAAAAAACAGCCCGAACCTTTTAACGGTTCGGGTTGTTTTTTTGTCAAAGAACAAATTTATTTAGTTGCTTGCTGCAGCTGCCAATATAGCCAAACAAAGGCCTGTTCCTAAAACTGCTGCGGCAATATCGTTACCGCTGTTGTAGTTTGAATAATAAACAACTTTTTGAGGTTTTGGATGATGATGGTGGTGATGGTGACGATGATGTCTATGATGATCTTTTTCATAAACTTTTACCACTTTTACTTCCTTTTTATGAACTTTCTTGCTTTTGGGCGGTTGTGCTTTATGTCCTTTATGATTTACTTTTTGTACTACCTTTACTTTACCGTCATGTTTAACTTTAGCACCGCCGCTTGCCGCAAAGCTTGAAGTTGTAAGTCCGAACATTAACATTAAACTTAATAAAATTTTTGTAAGTTTTCTCATTTTGGTCCCCCTTTTGCTACACTTTTTTTTGCTACACAATTAAGACATGCATCAAATAAAAAAAGTTACAGTATCTTTTTAAAGTGTTAAGGGAGCAAGAGTATAAGTTATTGCTTTTGATAAATCGGCAAGTGTTGTTTCTATCTGATAACCGATCTTTCCCGCACTGAAAATTATTATAGGATGATTTTGTGCGGAAATATCTATTACCGTCGTAAAAAATTTTTTCATTCCTAAAGGAGAACATCCCCCGTGCACATATCCGGTTAAATTAAACAAATCTTTTTGTTTAAGCATTTCAACGGATTTTTCGCCTACCGCCGAAGCCGCTTTTTTCAAATCAAGTTCTTCCGCCACGGGAACCAAAAAAACATAATGATTCTTGGATTTTGCAACGGTTACGAGTGTTTTAAACACATATTCCGGATTTTGATTTAATGTTTGTGCAACTTCAATTCCGCTTATTGCTTTTGAACTGTCATAAGAATAAGTTTTATACTTAACATTATTTTTGTCTAAAATTCTCATTGCATTGGTTTTTATCATATCTGTATTATAACATAATCAAAATAAAAAAACAGGCATTGTTTCTTATAAAAACAATACCTGTTTATATGCTTTACGGTTAAAAACTATATAACCAATTTAACGATTGCCATTTCTGCGGCATCGCCTCTTCTTACACCTAACTTAAATATTTGAGTATATCCGCCGTTTCTTTCTTTGTATCTGGGAACTAAAACTTCAAATACTTTTTTAACAACTTCTTTATCCGTTATTTCGGAATGTAAAGCTTTCTTGGCATTCAAATCTGCTGCTTTTGCTTTTGTTATAAGCTTTTCAGCATATCTTACAACTTCTTTTGCTCTCGGAACGGTTGTTGTAACTTTTTCGTGCAAGAACAAAGATGTTGTCATATTTCTCATCATAGCTCTTTTATGTGATGGTGTAACTGCTAATTTTCTTGTGTTATGATTTTTTATCATTATAATTGCTCCTTCAAAGACAAGCCGATTGCTGCTAACTTTTCTTTAATTTCTTTTAATGAAGTTTTACCGAATTTATCAAACTCCATCAAATCAACTTCAGAATAAGAAATAAGCTGTCCTATTGTTTCTATTTCTGCATTTTTCAAACTGTTTGAAGCTCTTGTTGTTAAATCCAATATACTTATCGGTTGAGCTTTTAATTCTTCTGTTTTATTTTCTTGTTTAGCTTGTTCGGCAACTGCTGCATCTTGCTGTTCTTCATCTGCAACCGTAGCTTCACCGGTAAAAATAGTAAGAGTGTTTCTTAAAATTTTTGCTGATTCTATTAAAGCATCCTGAGGTGAAATTGAACCGTCGGTCCATATTTCCATAACGAGTCTGTCATAATTCAAATCCTGACCTACTCTGGTATTTTCAACCTGATAATTT
>JAEEGK010003983.1_pt1 | contig 36442 bp, 18 predicted proteins | sample 8958771 | NCBI WGS metagenome assembly JAEEGK01 (sample SAMN16246547, study PRJNA631951) | gut metagenome | biome: gut microbiome; feature: rumen; material: SC-attached | host: Bos | place: Iran: Karaj | collected 2018-10 | reverse complement strand
CTGTGCCTATCGCCTGGCGAGATGTGGACTATGACTATGTAAAGCAGCGTGTGGGCAATATCATGGATCCCGACTACTATTTCAGACTCCGTGAGCATATCTATGCCGACTTCAACTATATGAACGTGAACGATCTCGGTGCGATGGAGTTTGCCGGTGGCTATCCTGGTAACCTGCACGAGGAAATCAACAACTACTCGATTATCGCAGGCCAAGTGGCCCGCACCGAGGAATTCGATATCATCCACGCTCACGACTGGTTGACCTTCCCTGCCGGTATCCATGCCAAGCAGGTCTCTGGCAAGCCGCTCTGTATCCATGTGCATGCCACCGACTTCGACCGCAGCCGTGGTAAGGTGAACCCCACCGTTTACTCGATTGAGAAGAACGGTATGGACTGGGCTGACTGTATCATGTGTGTGTCGGAACTGACACGTCAGACGGTCATCAACCAGTATCATCAGGATCCGCGTAAGTGCTTTACAGTTCATAATGCTGTATACCCCCTGCCACAGGAGTATCAGGACATTCCGCGTCCCGACCATACGGGCAAGGAGAAGGTTGTAACCTTTCTGGGACGTATCACGATGCAGAAGGGTCCGGAGTATTTCGTCGAGGCAGCCACGATGGTGCTTCACCGTACTCGCAATGTCCGTTTCTGTATGGCAGGCTCTGGCGATATGATGGATGCAATGATCCATCTCGCAGCCGAGCGCGGCATCGCCGACCGTTTCCACTTCCCGGGCTTCATGCGCGGCAAGCAGGTCTACGAATGTCTTAAGGACTCTGATGTCTATGTGATGCCTTCCGTCTCAGAGCCTTTCGGCATCTCGCCGCTGGAGGCCATGCAGTGCGGAACTCCTTCGATTATCTCCAAGCAGTCTGGCTGTGCTGAGATTCTCGACAACTGCATCAAGGTAGACTATTGGGACATCCATGCCCTCGCCGATGCCATCTACTCCATCTGCCATAACGAGTCGCTCTTCCAATATCTGAAGGAGGAGGGCAAACGTGAGGTAGACCAGATCACCTGGGAGAAGGTGGGCCGTTGGATCCGTACCCTCTATCGCCGTACCCTTGGATGGGAAGAATAAAAGGTAAAAATGTAAAAAGGTAAAAAAGTAAGAAGATATGAAAACAATTTGTTTATATTTCGAAATACATCAGATCATCCATCTGAAGCGTTACCGTTTCTTCGATATCGGTACCGATCATTACTATTACGATGACTACGAGAATGAGCGTAGCATCACAGATATTGCCGAGCGCAGTTATATGCCGGCATTGAATACCCTCCATGACATGATCAAGGAGAATGGAAAGTATTTCAAGGTGGCTTTCTCTTTGTCGGGTACCGGCATTGAGCAGTTGGAAGTGCATGCTCCACAGGTGCTTACCAAACTGCAGGAGATGAACGAAACAGGTTGCGTAGAGTTCCTGGCAGAACCTTACAGCCACGGTCTCTCGTCATTAGCCAATCCCGAGACCTTCGCACTCGATGTGAAGAAGCAGGCTGCAAAAATTGAGGAACTCTTCGGCAAAAAGCCGACAGTGGCCCGCAACTCCTCACTCATCTATAGCGATGACATCGGCGCACAGATTGCTGCTCTCGGCTTCAAGGGTATGCTTACCGAGGGTGCTAAGCATGTGCTTGGCTGGAAGTCGCCTCACTATGTCTACAACTGCAACCTGGCTCCCAACCTGAAACTGTTGCTCCGCGACATCGAGTTGTCTGACGATATCTCCTTGCGCTTCAACAACTCAGAGTGGGATGGTTATCCTCTCTTCGCTGATGCCTATATTGACCGCATCGCTCGATTCCCTGAGGAGGAGCAGATCATCAACATCTTCATGGAGCTCTCGGCTCTGGGTATCGCCCAGCCGCTCAGCTCTAACATTCTTGACTTCATCCATGCCCTGCCGGCATGTGCCAAGGAGAAAGGCATTACCTTCTCTACACCTACGGAGATCTGCAAGGCCTGCAAGAGCGTTGGTAGCTTAGATGTGCCCGATACCCTCAGTTGGGTTGACGAGGAGCGCGATGTCAGTTGCTGGCTTGGTAATGCCATGCAGCACGAGGCCTTCAATAAGCTCTATTCTGTTGCAGACCGTCTGCGTATTGCTGACGATCCCCGTATCAATCAGGACTGGGATTATCTGCAGGCTTCGAACAACTTCCGCTTCATGACCACCAAACCCTCTAACGTAGGTCTGGACCGTGGCATATACAGCGGACCGTTTGATGCTTTCACCAACTATATGAACATCCTCGGCGACTTCATCAACAGGGTGAATGCCCTCTATCCGCTCGATATCGACAACGATGAGCTTGAGAGCCTGCTCACCACCATCAAGAACCAGGGTGATGAGATTGAGATGAAGGATAAGGAGATTACCCGTCTTAAGGCTAAACTTGAGAAACTTGAGGCAGCCAAGCCCAAGACAGAGAAAAAGCCGGCAGCAAAGAAACCGGCAGCAAAGAAATAAAAAAAAAGAATCGGGGCAACAACCCCGATTCTTTTTATTTGATAGTTACAACCATCTTCTTCAGATCCTTGTCGGCACTGGAGTTGCCGACCATCAACTCATAACGGCCAGGGACGACGCGCATGGTGTTGGTCTTCACGTCCCATCCCTCGAAACTGCTGCGGGGCAGGTCGATGCTGACGGTCTTGGCCTCGCCGGCCTTCAGAGCTACCTGGGTATAGGCACGGAGACTCTTTAGGGGACCGTCGGGGTCGTTGAGGTTTCGGAGGTAGACCTGTACGGTCTCAAGGCCGTCCTTGTTGCCGGTGTTCTTCACCCGCACCTGTACCTTATTATATTTATAGACCGGCTGACCGATGTCGAAGGTGGTGTAGCTCAGACCGTAGCCGAAGGGGAACAACGCCTCGCCGGTGTAGTAGCGATAAGTGCGGTTATTCATCGTGTAGTCGAGGAAGTCTGGCAGTTCGTCGGTGTTCTTATAGAAGGTAATGGGCAACTTGCCACTGGGGTTGTACTGTCCGAAGAGCACTTCTGCCAGTGCCTGGCCGCCGAGTTCTCCACCATACCAAGCCTGCAGGATGGCATCACAACTCTCCAGTTCGGGCACCAGTGCCATCGCTGAGCCGGAGCAGTTGACGAAGATCACCTTCTTGCCAGCTTTGTGGAGCATGGCGAGGGTTTCGCGCTGGGCCTTCGGCAGTTCGATGCTCGTACGGTCGCCGCCCTTGAAGCCTTCTTCATTGACGCGCATCTCCTCACCTTCTAGTTTCGGCGAAATGCCTCCCACGAAGATGACGGTCTCCGTGTCGCCGATCTGTGCGAGCAGCTCCTGATAGGTGGGAGCCACCTTGTGCTGGATATCGAAACCGATGAAGGCGAAATCACTTACCTGTACATAGTCGATCTGGATGCGGTAGTGCTCACCCGCCTTCACGGCCATCTCCTTTTGGGCACCCTGGATGCGGTTGCGCACCTGCCAGATATTCACGAGGGTGTCGCCGTTGACGATGAGGCGCACCTTGTCGTCGGCATTGATGTTGAAGATGACGGTTTCATCCTTCGTGGGGATGAAGGTCGCATCCAGACGGGCAGAGAAGTTCTCGAGATTCACGCCAGGGGCGAAGACGGTATTACCGCCATTGCTCAGCATGATGGGTGCGGTGTAGTCTATGGTGGCGGCAGGCCTCCCGCTCATCTCTATATTATTATAATAGGTGGCCTGCATGCCTTGACTGCCGAGAGGCGTCTTCAGTTCGGCAAAGCGGCTCTCGAACACCTCATTGCGCGTCAGGCCGCAACCGCTGATGTATCTGGTCTGCGGGTAGATTTGCTGGATACCTTCGAGGGCGGTGATGGTGCGGGTGGCAAAGCCCGAGTAGTTTCCCCACTGCATGACGGAGTCGATGGCATTGGCGCCCATTACGACTAATTGAGAATTATGATTACTATTGAGGGGGAGAATGCCGTTGTTCTTGAGCAGGACGATGCTCTTACGGGCCATGTCGAGGGCCAGTTGCTTGTGGGCATCGCAGGCTACGACACTCTCTGGAATCTTCGTCCATGGATTTAGTTCATCGGGGTCGAAGTCACCAAGCTCGAAGCGAGCGATGAGTAGGCGGCGCAGGCTCTTGTCGAGGTCTGCCTCCTTGATGTCGCCTCGGCGCACGGCTTCCGGCAGATGCTTGTATTCCGAACCGCACTCCACGTCTGTACCTGCCAGCACGGCCTGTGCCGAAGCCTGGGCTGGATCTTTGGCGGTGTTGTGCCAGCGGGGTAGGAAGTCGCGGATGGCACCGCAGTCGGAAGTGATCAGTCCGTCGAAGCCCCATTCGTCGCGCAGGATCTGCTGTTCGTAGCGTGTCTGTGAGCAGCATGGCTGACCGTCGATGCGTTGGTAGGCACACATGATCTCTGCCACCTTACCCTCCTGCACCAAGGCCTTGAAGGCCGGCAGGTAAGTCTCCCAAAGGTCGCGCTCTGGCAGACTTTCCACGTTGAACTCATGGCGGTTCCACTCCGGTCCGCTGTGAACGGCGAAGTGCTTGGCACAGGCCAGCAGTTTCTTGTAGACGGTATTTCCGGATGTTGATGGTTGCCCCGGTGCCATGAGCCACTGTCCGTCGTAGGTCATGCCTTGTAAACCACGGACCACAGCCAGACCCATCTTTGCCGTCAGATAGGGATCCTCACCGTAGGTTTCCTGGCCGCGCCCCCAGCGGGGATCGCGGAAGATGTTGATATTCGGTGTCCAGAACGACAGGCTTTGGTAGCGCTTGATGTCACCCGAGCGCTTGGCCTGTTGAGCTTTTACACGTGCCTCGTCGCTGACAGCCGTAAACACCTTATGCAGCAGGGCGTCGTCCCACGAGGCGGCCATGCCCATGGTGATGGGGAACACGGTGGAAAAGCCGTTACGGCCGATGCCGTGCAGGGCCTCGTTCCACCACTGGAACTGTGGGATGCCCAGTCGCTCGATGGCAGGCGAGGTGTCCATCATCAGGCTCACCTTCTCTTCGAGTGTCAGTCTACCGAGCAGGTCGTCAGCCCGTTGTGCTGCCGTCAGCTCATGATTCTGATAGGGCAGTGTCTGTGCGGTCATAGTGGCGCACAGCCCTACCAACAGTGTTGTCATTAGTTTCTTTTTCATCGTCTTGTTAGTTTTTATAATGTATTCATAAATTTACCACGTTGCATTGGTCAATGATAATATGACTGTCGAGAGCGCGGATTGTCAGGATATGCTGTCCCTTGGACAGTTGGGCCTTCAATTCACGTACGGCCTGGCCGTTAAGCACATTGAGCTTCCAGCGTTCTGAACGGAAGGGCTCTTTCAGACTATACGTGACAGACGACTGGTTGTCGACGCTGATGCTGAAACGCAGGTCATCGTTGTCAACTGGCTGCGTGGGAATCATCGCAGTTCTAATCACGTACTCACCATCGTGATCCACGTCGAAACGATATGTCACCTTCCCCTCTTTCTCTAAGGCAACGGCATTCATCGAGTGTCCCAGCATTTGGATGGTATGGGCACCCTCTGAAGCATAGGGTGACAGCCCGTCCTGCGTTTTGGGCAGTTCACGAGGGGCCATATCCCTGACTTCTGTTCTTATAAACTCCTTTCTGACATTGCCAGGCAGTTGGGGCGTCCAGAATACAGGCAGGTCTCGAGGATGGTCGCACATCAGATTTTTCCATTTGCCACCCGCCACCTTATTATTATAATAGTCGGTCAGCTCATGGATGCGGTCGTATGCAGCCTGGCTACGGACGATAGCCTGATTCAACTCATGTTGACTCTCTAACATGTCGCCACGGGTGCTGCCATTTGCCAGCCTCCTGGCCTTCTCAGCCTCCAGCATCTTCACAGCATGGGCGGCAGCGGCCTGTACAGGATATTTGATGGCTGCGAAATAGGCATCGGAGAGCTCTGGGCGAAGTATCCTTCCGATTTCCTCCACTTGATGGCTCAGCACTGTAAAGCGGGTCTCAAAGTCTTCCCGTTCCTCAGCACTCCAGTCGCTGTTGCGAACCGGTGAGAGTCCGCGGTCATACAGTTTCTTGTCCATTTCGACCTGACTCCATCCCATAAATTCAGGACGGCGGATGCCACATAGACGATAGAACTCGTGCATCAGGGGGAAGAGCCGTTCTCCAACATCCTTTCCGAACTGTCGGCAGAGCCATGACTTATAATGGTCGTTGAGGGTCTCGCCGCTGACGCAGTCGATGTTCCAGGCCATATCGAGGAAGAGCTCCAGATCATAGCCTGCCACCTTCGGATCGTGCACATTGACAATCCATAGCTTGCGGACATGATGGTCATAGGCCTGGCGCATCTCGTTATAGATGAGTCCAGGCTGGGTGGTCGTCAGCCAGAGGTAGTCGTGTGGACGGCCCCAGTAACTCAGGTGATAATAGACACCACCGCCACCCCGCCGTAACTGTTCCTTCTTATCAGACAGACGGGTTATATAGCCGTAATTGTCGTCACACCACATCAGCGTCACATAATCGGGTACTTGCAGACCTTTCTTATAGAGTTCCAACACCTCTTTATAAGGTACGAAAACTTGTGCCTGCTTCGACGGATCGCCGATATATCTCCGCAGCAGTTCCTGTTGGTCGTTAATCACCTGCTGTAGCGCGTCGAACTTTTCCTCTTCCGTCTTGTAGCCTTCCATCGAACTGTCGTGGATGCCGCGCATGCCGATGGTAAAAATGTTGTCTTTCGATTGTCGCACCTCTTGCAGACGTTCTATCCAGTACTGATGCACGGCATCGCGGTTCGTGCGGTAGTTGAAGTCGCCTCGCTCTTTGACATCCCATTCGTCTACATTGTTACGCAGTAACGGCTCGCAATGAGAGGTTCCTATCACGATACCACACGAGTCGGCCATTGCCTTGGCTCCAGGGATCTTGAAGAAGGCCGTAGTGCCTGCATGCATGGCAGGCCAGATGGCATTGGCTCTCACTCTCAACAGTAGTTGGAATATTTTCTTGTAGGTTTTGGGGCCGATATGTCCGAAAGGTGCCGGCTCGAATGTCGAGTAGCTCCATTGGCGCAGGCTCCAGTCTTCGTCATTCAGGAAAATGCCGCGAAGCTCCACGCTGGGCTGTTGCTTGGTCTTGAAATCTTCATCGATAACCAGGCGACTTTTCTTTTCCGGCACCACGTCGCCCCACCATACCCAAGGTGACACGCCTGCCAGCCGTGAGAGCTCCAACAGTCCGTAAGCCATGCCTCGGCCATTATTTCCCTCAACGATGATCTGACTATCCTTTATATAGATGTGGAAACCGTCGGCAGCGCCCTTACCCTCCACCACCTTGATTGTCGGCTTCGCTGTAGCCACAGGTTTAAAGCCTGTCACCTGCTGCATGTCACTCTTCCACATCTCGAGAGCCGTCTTTACCACGGGCTCTGCATTCTTGGGGATGCTATAGGTGATGGGATTCTTGCCGTCGAACCACACAACCTGGGCCATCATGCCTAACTTCAGCATGAATATCGCCAGTAATAGTGCCGTCTTTCTCAAAAAACTCTGTCGCATGTGCAGATAGTAGTTTTTATGTTCATGCTGCAAAGATACGAAATCTTTCTGAAATAACGAACGATTCAACAGAAAAAGCTAAAATATTCGTTTTGAAAGAAAAAATAATCGTATCTTTGCAGCGAATACTAATTAACAGGAAATTATGAGAAAAGAACTAACTATTCTGGCTTTTGCAGCTCTGACAATATTCACGGGCTGTACAGACGCTACTAGTGAGAACCCTTACAAGAGGTATACGGAGAACCTGCCTTTTGCGATGGAAGAACTGAAAGCGCCTGCGATACCTGATGTAAAGGTGATGCTGAGTGACTATGAAGCCGATCCTACAGGTCAGACGCTGTGTACCGAAGCCTTTGCCAAGGCAATCGATGCCCTTGTGGAAAAGGGTGGGGGACATCTGATCGTGCCAGAGGGTGTATGGCTTACAGGCCCGATTGTCTTGAAGAGCAATATCGACCTTCACCTTGAGATGGGGGCTGTCATCCAGTTTGCTGCCGATGAAAATCTCTACTCGCTGATTGACACGTCGTTTGAGGGGCTGGATACACGCCGTTGCCAGTCGCCCTTGAGTGCATTCGAGGCAGAGAATATATCGATTACCGGAAAAGGTGCGATTGATGGAAACGGCCAGTATTGGCGCCCTGTGAAGAAGGGAAAAGTTTCTGAAAGCATGTGGAAGACGTTGTTAGAACGCGGGGAAGGCATCGAACTGAAGCCTGGCTACTGGGTTCCTTCAGAGGGTTATGCCAAGGGCGAGCAAGGGGCGAACATGAATGTGCCCGATGCTAAGACCGATGAAGAATGGAACTCGATAAAGCGTTTCCTGCGTCCAGTCATGATAAGTCTGGTTAAGTGTAAGAATGTGCTGCTTCAGGGGGTCATCTTCCAGAATTCTCCAGCCTGGAATATTCATCCGCTGATGTGCGAGAACATTATCATCGACGGTATCCTTGCCCGTAACCCATCCTATGCACAGAATGGCGATGCCCTTGACCTTGAGTCATGTAAGAATGCGCTCATCGTTAATTCCGTGTTCGATGCTGGTGACGATGGCATCTGCATCAAGAGCGGTAAGGATGCTGACGGCCGGAAGCGTGGCGTTCCCTGTGAGAATGTGGTTGTCGATGGTTGTACGGTCTTTGCCGGACATGGCGGTTTCGTAGTCGGATCTGAGATGAGTGGTGGCGTACGCAACTTTAAGGTTCAAAACTGTCAGTTCCTGGGCACTGATGTAGGTCTGCGTTTCAAGTCAACGCGAGGTCGTGGCGGTATTGTTGAGAACATCTATATCGACGGTATATCGATGATGGATATCAAGACCGATGCCATCACCTTTAATATGTATTATGGTGGAAAGTCGGTGGCTGAGATGCTGGCCGACGGCGATAATCCCGACAATCAGACAAAGATGCCCGTTGATGAGACCACGCCTATATTCCGGAACATCGATATCCAGAATGTTGTTTGCAGTCAGGCCGGACGAGCTATGGAGTTTAATGGCTTGCCCGAGATGCCGATGGATAATATCAGCCTCAAGAATATCACCATCCGAGCCTATCAAGACGCGGTATTCACCAACTGCACGAACATCAAGCAGGAGAACGTAAATATTCACCTTGTTCTCAAAAAGTAGGCTACTTTCTCTGCCAAAGTTGGCCACTTTCTTAACAAAGAAACCAAGCGAGGCTTGAGTGAGAGAGAGTTTGCCACATGTTTATTATGCAGCAGCTTTTGCCTATAGGCGAACGGTTATTTGAGTATAGGCAAACGGTTATTCGGCTATAGGCGAACGATAGTTTACTGCCTGTAAACTCCCTCGCAACTCTAACTACCGTACGACTCAGTCGTTATGATAGTACAAGAAAAGGGTGCGACGACTCGCCGCACCCCTATTTAAATTATCAGTTCAGTTCTTTACTTACTTCTGGAAGAACTTCTTGCCGTTCTTGATGACAACGCCCTTATAAGAAGCGTTCACCTTCTGACCGGCGAGGTTGTAGATAGCACTGTCGGTCACAACGCTCTTCACGCTGTTGATGCCTGTGCCAGCGCCAACGAGAGTTTTAGAGATGCCGTCACCCTCAACGGTTACAGTCTTAGCCTCGGTCTCGCTGAAGCAGATGCCGCTCCAAGAGATCTTAGAACCAGTAGCGTGAGCATAGTACTTGCAGCCCTCAGCAACGGGGAAGTAGAGTACGCCGAGTCCATTACCTGCTGTTGCAGCCTCTGCATCGCCAAGATACTCGCGGATAACCCACATCAGACCATTGGGATACTTGTCGAGTGTCAGGTTGTTGTACTCGCCTTCACCCTTGATCTCAAGGTTCAGCACGCCATCCTTCACACGCTCATCGGTATTCTCCATAGCAATCTTATAGCCGATAGGAGCACCTTCCTCAAATACCACGTACTGCTTGTTGGTAGACAGCTTGGCTACGATGTAAACCCAACCATTCTTCTTGGCATCAATCTGAATCACAGCACCACCAGTTGCCTCCTTGAAGGTAACTGCTGAGTTACCACCGTCAGCATCCTTGGGGTTATCCTGACCCTGGACACCATCTTTGGTTTCAATCTCGTTGCCATCGATGACAACCTTGTTGAAGTCGTTGTTCTTACAGTCTACAGCCTTGTGCTGAGTAGCGAAGGGGTTGGAAATGTCGATGACGCCCTCAATAGAGCCCCAAACCTTGCCAGCTTCAACATCAACAGCGTCAGAACCGATGCCGTTGGCCTCTGCACTTACTTTGAACACCTGAGCGTTTCCAGCGCTGCTGCCACCTTCGCCAACGAGAGCCTTAGAGATGCCGTCACCTTCAACGGTTACAGTCTTAGCCTCTGATGCGCTGAAGTAGATACCGCTCCAAGAAATCTTTGAACCTGTAGCGTGTGCGAAATACTTGCAACCTTCAGCAACGGGGAAGTAGAGTACACCGAGTCCATTGCCAGCTGTTGCAGCTTCAGCATCGCCAAGATATTCGCGGATGACCCACATCAAACCATTGGGATACTTGTCGAGTGTCAGGTTGTTGTACTCGCCTTCGCCCTTGATTTCGAGGTTCAGCACGCCACCCTTAACACGCTCATCGGTATTCTCCATAGCGATCTTATAACCGATAGGAGCACCTTCCTCAAATACCACGTACTGCTTGTTGGTAGACAGCTTGGCTACGATGTAAACCCAACCATTCTTCTTGGCGTCAATCTGAATCACAGCACCACCAGTAGCCTCCTTGAAGGTAACTGCTGAGTTACCACCGTCAGCATCCTTGGGGTTATCCTGACCCTGGACACCATCTTTGGTTTCAATCTCGTTGCCATCGATGACAACCTTGTTGAAATCGTTGTTCTTACAGTCTACAGCCTTGTGCTGAGTAGCGAAGGGGTTGGAAACCTCAATGGCACCCTCAATGGAACCCCATGCCTTGCCTGCTTCCACGTCAACTGCGTCAGAGCCGATGCCATTAGCTTCGGCACTAACTTTGAAAACCTGAGCATTTACACTCATTGCGGCTACAAGAGCCAATGCGCTAAGTAAAATTTTCTTCATACTCTTTGTTTTTAAGTTTATAATTAAGATGGATAAAATTGTTCTAACTCGTTGCAAAGATAAAGTAATATTTCGGATTATCCAAATTTTATTTGTTTTTTTTGAAGGGCCAAGAGGAAACTATCTTAAATTCCTCTTGTCCCTTGTATAGACTCTGTTATACGTAATCAATACCAGTTATCAGTTCTTCTTTCCGTAGAATACGTAGTTATACTTGTATTGTTTACGTCCCACTCTTACTTCTTTCTGGAAATTGACTCCAATATTGCCATTCTCGTCGATCTTCCCTGTAAATCCGGCACCCAGAGGATTGGTGGCCATATTATTGTTGAAGACGAAGCCATTGTTGGCATGGGTTATGTTGGCAATGGAGGTAGAACTTACATTTAGTGCTGCAGTGGTAAAACTCCCCTCAATGGTTACATCCACATTATAAGGAGTGTCGGTAGCTGTCAGAATGATAGTTCCGGAACCTTCAGATGATTCTGTATCGGAAGATACAGTCCATGTGCCTGTATATGTGCCGGCAGCTGCCTTCTCAGGTGTCGTTGGGAATGAGATGGTGTCATCATCGTCTCCACAGGATACAAAAGAGAAACTTAAGGCGAGCATTGCGGCCAGTGAATATATTATTTTTTTCATATTCTGTATTCTTTATGTTATTATTGGAATTATTCTATACCACCATAACCAGGATTCTGGTCGGCAACAGTAATACCAGTGTTTGAACTGATCTCGTTTTCGGGAATAGGACGGAGCCACTTATAGTTGCCTGCGACATCGGCCATTTGACTGGCAGTGTTGACGTACATGTTGAATGCCACGTTGTAACGGATGAGCTGCTTGGTACGACGGAGGTCAGTCCAACGATGTCCTTCTGCATAGAGTTCGCGAGCTCTCTCATCGAGAATCACGTCGATGTCCCTGAGGGTGAATGACGAAGGAGTGCTGTATTCAACAGTATATCCATTGAAAGAAGTGAGACTGGCGAGACCTGCACGTTTGCGGACTGCATTCAGCTTCTCCAGAGCTTGAGCAGTCTGACCTGCCATCAGATAAGCTTCAGCTGCCACAAGGTACATGTCGCTGACGTGGAATACGACAAGGTCACGGTAGTCATTAGAACCAGCTACTTGAGCTGACTCAGGATCATCGAACTTCTTGACACAGACGCCATTGTTAACTTGGGTGTTATACTCTGCAACGCTGATTGATGACTTGGTATACTTGCCGTTCTTGTCGAAAGTATACTTGATAACTGGGCTAGACAAAATAGCAGCTATAACACCATTTGTACAATTACCCTGGACCATCTGCTTAGCGTGTGCTTCTATATCTGCAACAGCTTCTGCTTCTGTCGTGTAGAAGGGATAAAAACGGTTGGCAATAGGCTGGCTGGCCAGTTTGGCTGCATCGAGATTGTAATATGCATAATAACCGTCGGTACCCCATCCTGCATCACCAGTAGATAGCAGTTCAGCATTATATAAGGTGGTCATGAAAGTACCCTCATAGCGCTGGTCGCCCTTTTCAAAAAGGTACATGCTCTTTTCGCTCTGCTGATTGTCGCTGCCCACGTTCTTAAGACCAAGTTTGACACAGTTGCCATAATAGCCACCAAAGTCGTTCTGACGGCTATGACCACCGCTAGTCTCGTCACCAGGATAGTTGGCGCGCTCATAGATGATAGAGAAGATTTCCTCTGCATTACCTTCATTTTTGGGTGACCACTTGTCCTCAAAAGACATAGTAAGACTAATACCGTTGATGGCCTTCTCTGCCCAAGAGGCAGCCTCGGTAAAGCGAGAGGTGCTTTTTACTGTATATGTACCCTGTTCTGCATTGTCCAAAGAGGTGTCAATATCCCAACCTGCAGCCAGACAGACCTTGGCGAGAAGGGCTGCTACAGCCTGTTTGCTGGCTCTTCCTTGATGGTTGCTGGCAGCATCCAGAGAAGAGTTGTTATAGAGGTCTGTAAGGTCTGCAATCACAGAAGTGTAGACCTCGTTCAGATCAGTACGGGGATAGCTCCTTTCCGGGGTGTTAATATATTCTGTGATATATGGCACGCTGCCAAACTGCTGTGTTAAGAGATAATATCCCCAATTGCGGAGGAAACGGGCCTCTTGAGACTCTTTGGATGAAGGATCGGCATAGAAAATAACGGCATTGGCGTAATTGATGGCCTTGTAGGCGTTTTTATAATAGCTTTCAACCGTACCTGATGCTGGAGTCATTGAATATTCGTTAAACTCACCGGCAGCATGACCTCGGGTGTTAATGTAAAGGTCTGTACCTTGTTCATAAATGGGTACCTGATTGATAACAGCATCAAAGCTGCTATATGCGGAGACCAAAAGCGATGAGACGTCTTTGCCAAAATAGGCATCTGTGGTCTGGCCTCCTGCAGATTTGTTTTCTGCATCGAGGAAATCGCTACAGCCTGTAAGTGTCATTCCCGCTAACAGTGCGGCAATAGCTGTTGAAAATATGTTCTTTTTCATAACTGTTTTCTTCTTTAACTTCTTAACTTCTGTCTCTTAGAACTTAATGCTTGCACCAAACTGATAGGTAATAGTGCTTGGACCATCGTTCTTGGCAGCTGCATCAGCCCACTCAGGATCGAAGCCCTTGTACTTTGTAAATACAAATGGGTTGGTCACTGTTGCATAAAGACGAAGGTGATTGCAACCTATCTTATTAATGATGTTCTTGGGGAATGTAAAGCCGAGAGTGATGTTCTTTACCTTTACGTAAGAGGCATCTACGATAGACTTGGCTTCATCCCAACGATCCTTCTGTAAACCAACACCGGCATTTGTTCCGCCATTGTTGGGGAAAGGATAATCTCCGTAGTGAGTTGTCTCCTGGTACTTAGGATTGATATATGTACCATCTGCGTTAACACCGTCACAGTCGATGATGGTTCCTGCAGGGATGTACCAATCCATAGCCAGTTTCTGGCGACCACGGTCGTTCATGGCGAGAATATCACCATTCAGGAAATTGGAGAATACCTTATAATTCTGCTTCGAATAGAGGGAGAACGAGAAGTCCAAGAACTTCCATGACAGGTTAGATGTAAAACTGCCAGTCCAGGACGGATCCCTATTCCATATATTCTTGTCTTCAGTATCAATGACACCATTTCCGTCGCGATCGACAATCCAGGGCTGACCTTCAGTCAAACCATAGCAGGCGTAATAGTAATCGTACTCACGTACCTCACTTCCAGGTGTAAACCCTTTAGCTTTGGCAATGGCATTGTCGGGTACAGTCATCATCCTGTCAGAAACAATGCCTCCCCATTCATAGCCCCATACATTAGTTGCAGAATAATCTATGAAGAGACTGCCGGAAACACCATTGAGCAACTGGTCGCCAGTACCGTTAATCTCACGCACCTTATTTTGGTTGTGGGCAAAATTAAAGGTGGTCTGCCAGTTCCAGTCTTTTGACTCAATGTTGACAGTAGTCAGGCTGATTTCAACACCACGGTTGCGTACGGAACCGATATTGGATGTCAGGGTGCCACCTCCTGATACGAGCGGCAGGGGAACATCGAAGAGCAGTTCCTTTGATGTCTTCTGATATACGTCTAAGGTACCACTAATACGGCCACCTAAGAAGCCGAAGTCAATACCGGCATTGTACTCTGTAGAAGTCTCCCATTTGAGGATGGTGTTGACAATGCCAGAAGGATAGAAGCCCTTTGTCCATGCCTGATCCAGATAGTAGTACAGGGGGCCAGCAACAGTCTGCTGAGTGTCGAAGTTGCCGATACCAGTGTTGTTACCAGTTACACCATAGCTCAGACGGAGCTTCAAGTTGCTCAGCCAGCTGATGCTCTGCATAAATGGCTCTTCTGTGATGCGCCATGCAGCAGCAACAGAGGGGAAACAGCCCCAACGCTCATCCTTAGTCAGTTTTGATGATCCATCCCAACGTACTGTTGCAGTGAGCAGGTAGCGGTTCTTCCAGTTGTAGTTGGCACGCAGAGCATAAGAAATCATGCTGTTCTCTGTATAGGAATTACTAGAACTTTCCTTATTGAAGTCACCAGACTTCAAATTCCACCAGTCTGTATTTTCCATAACACCGTCAGCTACCCATGTGGAAGTGTCACTATTGCTTGATTCCATGGAGAGAAGTGCCATCAGACCGACATTATGATTCTCTGCAATTGTTGTGCTGTAGTTGACAATATTGTCCCAAGTCCATGAGAAACTACGCTGTTTGGCGAGTGTTGCAGAATTAGTGTCACCATCAGCGTATGTCTTTCCTGTAGAAGGATTGATATATCCTGTGAATGCACCCTGACGATATGAAGAATAACTTGGAGAGAATGTCGTCTTGAAGTCAAGACCCTTGATGATGTCGAACTTAACATAGAAGTTACCAAGGGCACGCCATGTCTCACGATTCTTCGAAGTGTTCATCAGAAGGTGAAGAGCGCTGACCTGGTCAGAGAACTGATAAGAGGAACATGTTCCTAAAGACTGATAGTTACCTGGGAGGTGGTTGATGTTACCTTCCTGATCGTAGGGAATCATGTATGGGTTCATACGGAAAGCAACCCTGATGGCATCGTCGTTACCGTAATCATGGTTGATGTTTGCAACGTTGAAACTGAAACCGGCGCTTATAACCTTGTTAATCTTGGCGTCAACACTACCCTTGAAACTGTACTTGCTCTGTTCATCTCCTTGATAGATACCTTTTTCCTTGTTGTAGCCAACACCGAAATGATAATTTACACTTTCGCTACCACCGTTTACTGCCAAATAATGGTTTTGCTGGTTTCCAGAGCGTGTTACAAGGTCTGGCCAGTCTGTGGTTGAGCCAGAAGCGAGCATCTTCTTCATCATGAACTCACCTTCGCCGACATTCTCACGAAGCAGGCATTGCTCCAAGATAGAACCACCAATTTGGTAATTAGGATTGGCTGCGGGGAATGCCGAACCGTTAGCTCCTGCATAGGTGAGGAACTTCATGAAACGATATTTGTAGAAACTTTCACCATCCATGAAGTCTGGCATACGGGCAGTGTTAGTGATACCATAGTATCCGTCATAGCTGATGGTGGGCTTCTGGTCGCGCTTAACGCTCAGACCACCTTTTGTAGTTACCATGATAACACCAGCCGTAGCACGTGAACCGTAGATAGCGGTAGAAGAAGCATCTTTCAGAACATCAATACGTTCAATGTCCTGTGGGTTCAGCCATTGGATATCGCTACACATTACACCGTCGACCACATAAAGAGGGGTCGTTCCTGAGTTGATAGACGACTTACCACGGATTTCAATGTTGAAGTCACCACCTGCACGTCCGGAACTCTGTGTGATGTTCACACCAGGGGTAGCACCCTGAAGATTTTCCAGAACAGAAGGGGCGCCTTTAGCATTTAACTTTTCGGTGTCAACAGAAGAAATAGAACCCGTAAGGTCTGTCTTCTTCATCGTGCCGTAACCCACGACCACCACGTCCTGAAGGGTTGTGGCGTCCTCTTTGAGGACTACGTTGACACTTGTCTTACCAGCGACATTGACATCCTGCGACTGCATACCGATGTATGAAATCGTGAGAACATTGCCGCTCTCCATCTTAATGGTGAAGTTACCGTCGAAGTCCGTCACTGTGGCATTCTTGGTACCTTTTTCCATAACAGTAGCGCCGATGACGGCCTCACCCGTTTCATCGACCACATTTCCTGTCACCGTCTGAGCAGATACAGTGCCTATAAAAAGGCTCAGTACCAGCATCAGGGCGATGCGGAACGCTTTCAAATTACCTTGCATACTTAGTTATTATTATTAGTTATTAAATAAAATTGTCATCGATTTGGATGCAAAGATAGTCATTATTTGCGTAAATAACGATAATTTTTGCAAAAATAATCACGTAATCGTTTGCAAATTTTGTTAAACGTATATTATTATTATAAATAAGGTGTGTCTTAATGCTCCTTTTAAGAATACAGAACTCTTAATCTAAATTAAATCTTGATGTCATTTGATGGAAGGTTAGTGCATTTTTAGTATATTTGCACACAATTAATAATGTATAAGGATGAAAACTAACTACTTCATCAAAGACATGTGCTTGGCTTTCCTTTTGTTGCTGACAAGTATGGCTATGGCAGAAGATAGAACTCCAGCCTTTCCAGGGGCTGAGGGTTTTGGCATGTACACTACTGGCGGACGTGGCGGAGCTGTGTATCATGTGACAACCTTGGAGGACGGCACTCAGGAGGGTTCCTTCCGCTGGGCATGCAATAAGAGCGGTGCCCGTACCATTGTGTTTGACGTCTCGGGTACTATCTTTTTGAAGTCTGAACTTAAGATCAAGAACGGCAACGTGACCATTGCTGGGCAGTCTGCTCCAGGTGATGGCATCTGTATCGCCAACTATCCATTTGTCATTGCATGTAAGAACATCATCATCAGATATATCCGATTCCGCCTTGGCAATGAAGCCCTTAAGACTAACAATACGGCACATGAGGGGGATGGTCTTGGAGGTATGGACTCAGAGAATATCATCATTGACCATTGTTCGGTGTCATGGAGTATCGATGAGTGCCTTTCTGTCTATGGGTCTAAGAACATCACTGTGCAGTGGTGCATCGTCTCACAGAGCCTGAACAATGCCGGGCACTCCAAGGGATCGCATGGCTATGGCGGAAACTGGGGCGGTAGTGGAGCCTCCTATCATCATAACCTGATAGCCCATCATATCTCACGTACACCCAGACTTGGTCCGAGACCAGGTACTCAGACAGATGAACGGATGGATATGCGCAACAACGTGATCTACAACTGGATAGACAATGGTTGCTATGGGGGTGAAGGGATGAATGTAAACATTGTGAACAACTACTACAAACCTGGCCCTGACACGAAGACGGGAGCTAAAGGCATGCGTATAGCCTCTCCTGGCATCAGAACCAGCGACTATACGAAACATGACAGCAGTTCTCCTAACCAATGGGATGTGATGTGGCACGTCTGGGGGAAGTTCTATGTGGATGGCAACGTGAATGAGAAGTATCCCCAGGTTACAGAAGACAATTGGGCCTACGGCATTTATAACCAGATAGAAAATGCAAAAGTTGATAATACTTTCACTGAGGAAACCAAGGACACGATGCGTCTTTCATTGCCCATCCCATTTGAGACCGTGAGCACCCACTCTGCAGGTGATGCTTTTGAACGGGTATTGGAGTATGCTGGGGCTTCTTTGCATCGTGATGCGCTTGATGAAGTCGTAGTCAACGATACACGTCATGGAGAAACCACCTATACAGGCAAGGATTGCAAGCGAGGCATTATCAACTCACAAGACGATCTGAAGCCTGATGGAGCTGGTGATGACTGGAGTGCATGGCCCGACCTGAATAGTGAGACAGCACCTGCAGATACCGATGGTGACGGCATGCCCGATGAATGGGAATCTGCTCACAACTTGAATCCGTATGATGCCAGCGATGGTAAAGCTATAGAAAACAGTGAAACTTTCCAGTATACAAACCTCGAGGTTTACCTGAATCATCTTGTAGATGACATCACTGAGCGTCAAAACGTTGGGGGCATTGTGATCAGCGGACAACAGACTACGGCCATCAATATACCTGGTCTTACCCATGAACAGATGGAAGACCATCGCATCTATACCCTTGACGGCAGGCAGGTGAACAACTCTAAGATGCCTGGTGTCTATATCAGGAACGGACAGAAATTTATCATCCAATAAAAGAATATGAAACTACTACTTATTTCTCTGGCATTGGTCATGACAGACGTGGCCTATGCCCAGACTGACTACAAGTCAGAGGTGTGGTCGCCAGATAATGGAGACGGAACCTACACCAATCCCGTGATTAATGCCGACTATAGCGACCCGGATGTCTGTGTGGGTGCCAGTGGTGAAGACTACTACCTGACAGCCTCGTCGTTTAACTGTGTCCCTGGTCTGCCCATCCTTCACTCAAAGGATCTGGTGAACTGGGAGATTATCAATTATGCTCTTTCTTCACTCTATGAAGGTGATGAAGAAATGGAAAAACATTTCAGCACACCACAACATGGTGCTGGGGTATGGGCACCATCCATCCGCTACCATGATGGTTGGTACTATATCTATTGGGGTGACCCCGACTTTGGCGTGTATATGGTGAAGACTCAAGATCCAGCAGGTAAATGGGAGAAACCAGTTTGTGTGATTAAAGGTCAGGGATATATCGACACAACACCTCTTTGGGATGAAGACGGCCGTTGCTATCTGGTGAACGGATGGGCAAACTCTCGCTCGAAGTTTGCATCGGTGCTGACGGTGAGAGAAATGTCACCAGACGGTACGAAGGCTATTGGACAGCCGGTTATCGTGTTTGATGGCAATGGCACGGAGAATCGTACTTGCGAGGGCCCCAAGTTCTATAAGCGCGATGGCTGGTATTGGATTATGTGTCCTGCCGGGGGCGTTCCTACAGGTTTCCAACTCGCTATGAGAAGTAAGTCGCCTTACGGCCCCTATGAACATAAGATTGTCTTGGCTCAAGGCAAGACTAATATCAACGGTCCTCATCAAGGAGGTTGGGTGCATACAAAGTATGGCGAGGATTGGTTCTTGCATTTTCAGGATAAGGAGGCGTATGGTCGTGTGGTGCATTTGAACCCAGTGGACTGGTCGTCGGGATGGCCTGTGATGGGTAAAAAAGGTGAGCCTTTGGCAATCTGCCAAAAGCCTAAAAGCAATAACACGACGGTTGTCAATCCTGTGGAGAATGATGAATTCAATGCTCCTGTCTTGGGAAAGCAGTGGCAATGGCACGCCAATTATGATGAAAAGTTCGGTGTTCCCACTGCCTTCGGAACGTTCCGCGTCTATACCTATAAATTAAGTAAGGAGTGGAAAAATTTCTGGGAGGTTCCCAATCTGTTGTTGCAGAAGACGCCTGCCGATGCGTTTTGCGTCACTACGAAACTGCGTATGACCTCGAAGGCCGACGGACAGTTTGGTGGTCTTGTCATGATGGGACTTGACTACAGTGCCCTCGTCGTCAGAAGGGTAGGGCAGATGTTCCAGCTGGTGCAAATGACTTGCAAGGCAGCCGATAAGGGCAATGCACAGTCAGAGAAGATTATCACTACTTTGAAACCCACGGCAGAAGACAAGATTGACTATAAGCCAGGTATCCATGAGGATATCTATCTGCGTCTTTCGGTAAAAGACAGTCAGGTACGTTTCGCCTGGAGCAAGGATGGCAAGACATATTCCGACTGCGGAGACACGTTCCTGATGAAGGAAGGCAAGTGGATTGGTGCGAAGTTTGGCTATGTGGCTGCAGAGACCGATCCGAAGTGTGACCGTGGTTGGGTGGATGCCGACTGGATCAGGATAACGAAGGATTAAAAAGAAAGAAGAGGTAGCCAAGACGCCGCCTCTTCTTCATTATATAAGAAGGAAGGATTATCTGATGATCGTCTTCTTACCATTGATGATGTAGATTCCCTTACCAGGCTGCTTGACGCGGATGCCCTGCAGGTTGTAGATGACATCTTCACCATTGGTAGCATTGAGTGTCTTGATGCCTGTGGTGCCAGCCACGTGGGCCTCTGGACCAAGACCGCCCATGGCATTGGCAGAGCGGATGGACAGACAGTAGAGGTCAGGATTGACTTCGAGATTGTAGGATGTCCCGTCGGTCAGTGCAACAAACTCTCCACTCTTGAAGATGGCATAGGCAATGGCACCATTGACAGCAGACCAGGTGATGGAGCCATTGTTGTATTTGGCATCAGCGGGTGCATTGACTTGTGCAGTCAGAGCTGCAGGATCCCATTTCTTGGTCGCATTCTGGGAGAACATCTTTTCGTAGGTGAAGAGAGTTGTCTGGGCTGCAATCAGGATGGTTTGGTAGATGCCGGAGAATGAAGTGATGGCATTGCTCTCAGGTGTAATGTTATTGCCATCGATATCCATCGTGTTGTATTCCCCGAAGACATACGGATCGGTGTTATTCATACCTTTCTCTGTCCATCGGGTGTCGGCCAGGGTGGTTTCTGCATTCTTGCCGAGAGTGGTGTTCAGATAGACGGCGATGGGTTGGTTGGCCCAGGCGCGTCCGAATGTCCAGGTGTCATTGTCCTCGGCGAGATCCACGACTTTGCAGTTGTCGAATATGTATCCGAAATCGGTCATGGTTCGTGGTGCAACGATGGAACGGTCGCCGCTAAAGAATCTTGAACGTTGTTCAAGGGAGAGTGTCGTGTTCTGGAACCGGACATCACCGCCACCGCGGATAAAGTCGACAGTACCATGGATGTCACAGTCCTCCCAGTAAGACTGCATGCCATTGTTAAAGCCGTAGTAGGTGTCCTGATAGGAGAGCATCTTCACATTCTTGCCGATTGTACGGTTTCCTGCATCATAAAGGACGGAGGCACTGCCAGTAGCACTGGCATTGTAGTAATCAAGGGCGTTCTTCAATGTCAAGTCCTGCAGATAGAGGTTCTTAGAATTGTTGGTGAACATGTTTGAACTACCAAGGCCTTCAATGTAGACATCGGGTGCCGTAACAATGATGGTGCTGTCTTTCGACTGTCCGATAATGGAGATGTTGTAACCGGTGATGTCGGTCTGTACAGCCTCATCCAAGTCGTAGACACCGTTGGGCAGGAAGATGAATGAACGATCGGCCCTCTCTTTGGCATTCTTTACCGTCAGCTCCTCGAGGGCATTGGTAAACCCGGTGACCTGTCCTGGCTTGACGATAAACCAGTTGCCGAAGTTTTCGTAGTTCGATTCAGCAGTGTTAATGATCTTGATGGAATGAATGTACACTTCGCCTGGTGCTTTGATACAGAGTGAGATAGTACCGCCTTTTCCCTCATATTTGAAACTGGTAACATCGCCTTCGTCCTCAACAAAGGTGCTGATGGCAGTCAGCGTGTCGCCGGCCTCAGACTTGACATAGATGCTGTCGCCTTGGCTGTACATGCAGATGGCAAGTCGGATGTTAGCTTTCGGACCGACAAGCAAGTCAATCTTATTGCCGTCTTGGAAGGCCCATCCGTGTTGTGAGTCAAGCCAGTGATATCCTTTCCCGGAGACGTTGAATGCTTCATGATCCTCGGGATCGAAGTATTTGTCAGTGAGGTCGAAGATGTATTTCTTGCTGGTACTGACCTCTTCAATTTCCGTGGCATAGGCATAGAGGGTGATGTCTTCGTTGACGACATCCTTAACGGTGTACTTCTGCCCACCTTCTGGGGTGTGGCACCAACCACGCATTTTATAGCCATCCATCACCGATACATCATAGGGCTCAACGTCAAAGTATCCGATGGCCTCGCCCTTTTCACGCTCTTCCTGACTGAGAATGGTCTCCCCGTCTGTATCAATGTAGGTCAGCTTGAAAGTGGCTGTACGGGCAATGTTCAGTGTATAGGAAACCTTGTTTTCACCCAGGTTCATCGGGATGACAACCTTGCATTGCTTGTCGTCTCCATCATAGGTGATGGTGCCGACTTTTCCTTTTAGTGCTACGGCTTTCACGGGGTTGTCCTTACTGATCATCTTGTCCTTCCTTCTGATCTCGAGGGATCCTTCGTAGTCATCGCCAAAGAGGTCTTCTCTTGAATACGATTTGTCATTTATGGTCAGAGATGCCAGAACAGGCCAATCCCGGTCAATACCGGTGAGTGTTCCCTCGATGATGATGTTGGAGAAGCCCATCTGTTTGCCTTTTTCCAGATTATAAAGGTTGATGAGCAGTCCACAGGTGCCTTCGCCTGGGGTTGCACCTGAAAGATCGTATGACAGCTCCGTCACATTGGCGGCATTACTATCACGGTTGGGCTTGACACCGGTCTCTAATGAGAGAATGGTCTTGTCAGCATTCTGCCAGGAGATATCGAGATGACCGTTGTCAGTACCATAGCGGGTTGTCTTAAACGTGACCTTGGTTGGTGTAAAAGTAAGACCGAAATCAGGCTGGATAAGGAAACGGACTGCATTGCTCTCGTCTTTCCCACTTTGCTGGCTTAGTGGTTCTATCAGTGTCTGCCCGGTTTTCTTGTCTGCTCCCTTGATGACGAGATTACTGCCAAGTGTCACCTTGTTGTCGATGAAATGGGTGGCAGCTGTGCCAAAATCCGCTTTCTGCCCCGTCGTACCAAGGTTAAAGGCAAATGTGGCCTTGACCGGTTCCTTGTTGAGGGTATCATTCTTGGCAGGCTCTGGCTCTTTCTCCTTTTGAACTACGCTGATGGAAGCGAGGTATTTCCCCTTATTGATGATTTCCACATAGCCTTTCTTGACATCGGCCTCAGTAGCTGTGTAGACTGTCGTGGCTTTCGTGGCGTTGGTGCCTGCAATAGAGTAGGCATAGGCCGTATCGACACCAACAACGGTTACGATGTCAAGTTTACTTTTGACCGGAACTTTGAAAACGACACTGTCCCCGGTCTGTATGCAGTTCTTGGCCTTGCGGATGACCTTCCCATTGGCCTCTACGGTCAGCAGGATGCCGTTCTTTTCAACAGCTTTGATCGTGCTTGCCTTAGTTGTCTTCGACAAGGCAACGATGTCGGCTACAACGGTACTGTCTTTGAAATCCCAGGTCGCGGTGATGTCCTCTGCCTTGCTGACCATTGCCAGAATGGACAACAGGCATATAGTACCGATTCTCTGTAGTTGTTTCATAATGATAGTTTTAATAATGAATGATTTGATTATAAAGTTGTTATTTTATGACTTTTGTGATCGACTTCCCACCATCGGCAAAGCGCTCTACACGAATCATCACTCCTTTCTTGGGGGTGTCGAGCCGAAAGCCGTCAAGTGAGTAGTATTCGGTGGCGAGAATAGCTGATAGACATGGTGTGTCCTTGATGCCTGTTTCAATCTTGACACAAGCAGGATAGTACTCCTCGACGGCGCTCTCGGCATTGGCGTTTTCTGCTTTCATAATGTCCTCTACAATCGAGTTCATGTAGACCTCAAGGTTGGTGTACCAGCCTTTCTCTGTGTCGAGCGTATAAGCGTTACCGTCTGTTGCATCATTGGGATTGAGCCCATTTGCAGACTCCCACTCATCGGGCATACCGTCGCCGTCAGTGTCGAAACCTTCGACATGGCTTTCGGAAGCCAAGTCAGGAAAACTGGGGTAAGTCTCGTTCTGCTCACCATCAGGATCGTTAATGAAGTCGAGTTGACCTGCTTTTTTTGTGACAGGACCTGTATATGTGGCTGTGCCTGTGCTTACTTCAATAGCATAGCGTGCGTCAACAAGGTCGCGATAGAGGCTTGCTCCAGCGAAGCTAAGCACATTGTTAAATGCATTCTCGGCTGAGTGGGTGGTGATGTCGCCTGTGGGACAGGGCTCGTCAAGCTTAATCTTTACATAATCAATGCCGTCGGTATGTGTCACATACGTCGTTGTGCTACCATACATGTGGTTGGGATCTTTGCTATACCGTTCACCGTCAATGGTAATCGTTCCTGTGTCATAAGATACTCCGTTCCAATCGTAGTTGGCCTCCTTTCCAGAAGCTGCGGCAGTAACATAGTTACCATTAATATAGTAACGACTGGTCATGCCGGTGAGCTCTGCTGGAGTCGAGTTGCCGCTTGCACCGACAGTTACTTGGGTGACACGGGTGTTGGATGAATTAGAGGGACCAGCTTTATAGTAATTGTTCACGATGTTGATATATCCACCACCAGGTCCTCCATAGCAGGCATTGCTGGATTGGTAGTTGTACATCACGCAGTTGCGCAAATCTACATTCTCTGCCTGAACATAGTTCTCCCAGTTGTACTGGTCATAATACATGTTCTTTTTATAATCATTCCATTGGTAGCGTGCACCATTAAAGCGTGGAGCGCGATTTGTTACGTGGGCTATCAGATTGTGATGGAAACTGGCGAGTTTGCCTCCCCAGATACCACCGTAGCCGTGTGCTCCCTTACTATGGCCTGGGTTTGTCAGACTTTCGGCAATAGTACACCACTGCATGGTGAAATTGTTGTTGTCGTAAAATGAAGCCACCTCGTCAATGCTCCAACTAAACGAGCAGTGGTCGAGCATAATCTGGTTGCGTTTACGGCCCCATGTGGCATCAGCGCCATCGTTCACGTCTTTCACTTGGCTGCGACGGAAACGGAGATATCGCACGATGACATTGTCACAGTTCCCGAAATAAATGGTGTAATATCGCAATGTAATGCCTGGATGGGGGGCTGTCTGTCCTGCGATAGTGGTGTTTGATGTAATGTTGAGCTGTGACTTCAAATCAATGTAGCCGCTCACATCAAATACGATGGTCTTTGCATTGTTTCCTTTAAGCGCTTCACGCAGCGAACCATCACCAGAGTCATTCAGGTTGGTCACATGTCTGACCTCTCCGCCGCGTCCACCGGTAATATAGCGGGCATGACCTTCTGCACCAGGGAATGCCGGAGCCTGGGCCATTGATATCAGCGGGAAGACTGTGAATACTATTGTTGCAAGCGTCTTTTTCATCTTCATAATATGATTAATGCTTAATATATTTTTTACCATTTACGATTACAATTCCTTTGTAGCTATTACAGACACGCTGGCCAGTAAGAGAATAAGTGGGAAACTCCGCTGTGTTCTCGTGTAAGCTCGCAGAATTGTCAATTCCTGTATGAATGTCAGAGAAGAGTGTGGCACCGGCATACGACTGAACCACTCCAGGTACATCACTGTAGGCGGCAACGGTATAGGTGTATGGTACCGTAACGGTAGAGCCTAAAGATGCAGGTAGGGTTTTCGACTCAGCGATGAAATTGTCGGTCTGCCAGGTCACAGCTGTGGCACCACTTTGACTGTACCATTTCTTAACTCCGCTCTCGAAATAGTTGCCTTCGATAAGGAACTCTGAATTCTTGCGTGGATTGATGCAGTTGCTGGCAGTTGTGCAGCTGAAATAGTTGTTCAGCATGTGGATCTTGCCAACACGTGCCATGGGCATACGCTGTTTACAGCCCGTGCCCCACCAGTTGAAGGCAAAGGTGGTGTTCAGATATCCTGTTGCCTCACTGTCGCTACTGCCTATGAGATTGGTATTCTGGTGCATATACGAGCGGTCTGTATAGCTGAAGGTGCACCAGCTGACGGTGTTAAAGTCCGATGATTTGGTGATATCAAAATTGCCGTCCATACCATCAATAAATGTGCAGTGGTCTACCCAACAGTTTTTAGCCTTCGTGAACGACAGCAGGTCGTTTCCTCCAACATCGATCGAACCGGGACCTACGAATGTAATGTTGCGGATAATGATGTTCTCTTTGCTACTAACGCTCATGATCCCTGATTTGCGATAGCTCTCGGTGTCGTCACCTGTCAGGTTGATGATAATCTGTCGTGTGTTGTATTCTGCCTGTTCACTCACTGACTGGCCATTGGTTAACTTGCCGCCGGTGCCACTGCTTGTGCTCATGTTGGGCACTCCCGCTGCATCCAAAGCCGCTTTTATCTCGTCAGTTATGTACCACTGGGTGCAGAGTCGTGCATGATTGATACCCAATAGCGTCTTATTGCTTTTTTCGAAACTGATATTGCTTGATACGATGAAGTCGCCATCAGAACCGTCGAATATAATGATGTCGTTCTGCTTGATGGCATCTTGGATGGTACTTTTCATGTCTTGGCCATTGGATTTCAAGACAATGACCTTTCCTGTATAATCATCAGGTATTGGATAAGTATAGCATCCGCCACCAGTACAGTCGAAAGTACTGGCTGCGTCAGTACGTGATGAACGCGTACAGAAGCCGAAAGGGGTATTCTGGTCATAGTCTGTGGCCGATATTGACAGGTATATGGCAAGAATATTTAGTATAATAAGCAGAAATCTCTTCATTATGTTTAGTATATATATTGTTATTTGGCTGCAAAGATACGAAATATCATTGAATATATGTACAAGCCTTATTGTTTATTAACACTAAAACGTTTGCGCACCCCCAATGCCATGGTGAATATATCTTATCAGAAGAAAATGGTAGCTTGAAAACTCTTAGGCAAGAACTTACTGCATGCGTTGTAATCCTTCCCAGCGAACGGTCCATTGGCCGTTTGGGGGGAATCCCGGATTCAGTGGTTCCTGGCAACCATCCCATCCGGCACACATCATGGCAATGGCTGTCAGCAGTGCCCCGTTTCCTGGGAGATAGATCCGTAACCGGTCTTTTGTCTGGAAGTTATGGCCGTTTTTAAGATAGGTGTTCTTCTGAGTGTCGATAAGCAAAGCCTTGAGAGCAGTCTCAGGTTTACCGAGACGGGCAGCTGTCATGGCTATCATACCGTAGTCCCAACCCCAGGTGGTCTGCCAGTTCCAGTTCTGCATCACCCAGTCAAGAGTGGCATTCATCTTTTCTATATTATATAATAAGGAGTAAGAGAGTGATGTCGGTAGTATGCCACATGCACCCAGTATGCCGGGATGGTCATTGCGAGTCTTGTCGAGAAAGGATTCCGTCTTTTGGGTGGTAGGGGCATCGAAGGGGTCAAAGGTCTCCAGACCACTGGTCAAGCCAGTAGGTAGTCCAGCGGTGTAGATGCCTTGTCTTTCGGGGAGGGGTGACAGTTTCATGATGATTTCATCCCAGAGAGCATTACGGGGCATCCCTTGTCGTTCGCGCCAAAGGTTGGCAACGCTGAGACCATACTGCCAATAAGCCAGCTCGAAGGGGTGATTGAATGAAATGTCCTTTGTCATACACTCCTGCATGGCTGTCGCGCCTTTGATTATATAACGGTTGGCTTTCGGGTCAAAGGTGACAAAGTCAGCCATGAACTCTGCTGTGGCTTCGACTTGCTCACCATATTGAAGGAGCGTCTCCTCTGAGGGGTTGAAACGGTACATTTCTTCTGCAAAGTAAATGTAGTGTGGTTGCTGCCAGATGAGGAAGGAGCCTGTATTGCTGGGAGCTTCGCCAGCCCAGGGGTCGGTCATCTTCATCCAACGAACACCCTTGAACCCTTGCCGTTCTGCAATCTGTCGGGCAACGGGGTAGGCCGTTTCGTTATACCATTTGAGCATCTGCTCTAAGACTTCTGGACGGTTCCAAAGGGCGAAGTCAACGGCGTGCCACCATGTCATCTCCAGATGTGGACGGCCGAACCAGGAGTTGTAAGTAAGGCCAGTCTCTTGTGGGGGCATGTTATTGGCACAATTAATCTGTGTGAGATATTGGGAGAGCACGACTCGACGCTCCAGTTCCTTGGCGCGGGGATCGGTGCAATGTGAGAAGTCGATGATAGCCCCTGCATTCCACCATTGGTGCCAATGGCGCTGGGTGGCTTTGTGGTATTGGTCATATTCATAGGTAGGGACGGCAGTGGCACTACCGTATACTGAACTGGTTTCGGCGGGGAGGTATTCCACAGCGAAGGTGAGGATATCTTCTGTGGTGGAGAGCTCGAAGTGGTGGCGGTCGCATTCTTGGAGGGAGGCCTGACCTTCCCACTGGAGTACTACATAATATCTGGTATCGTCGAGTGTTCGCTCGATGATGGCAGAATGGTCGTTTTGGGAGATGATGACCGACTGGTGGCGCTCTGGTTTCGTCCAGTCGTTGGCATCGTCGGCGTGTTTTCCTGTAGGATAGGAGAACCGGAGGGCAATGGTTGCCCTCCGGTCTGATAAAAGGTTACTTTGGATTCTTGCATAGAGGGCGTCCTTCAAGGGATGTACGCCAGTAGTGACTTCAACTGATTCGCCGTCAGCCTTGAAAGAAGACTCAATCTCTCCATCCCAGAGATGGAGGGTTTGTTTAGGGGATTTTAGGGAGGTAGGGGGGAGAAGGGAACCGTGGGAATCCCTGAGGTCGAGGCCGATAGTGCCGAGGTTCAGACGGTGCGGATTGACACGGAAGTACTCTGTGGCCTCCTTGTGGCGGCCATCCTCCGCCTTCTTGTATTCCACAGCATAGACCTCTTGATGGCCGTGGCCGAGGTCGAAGGCTTTCTCCGATTCCTGCGGTTTCAGGCCGGTGGTGTTTTCGAACTTATGCCATCCCCAGTCGGACATGGCTGTCAGGGGCACACCTGCCCCATATTCAAAAGGGAACGACTGCAGGCCTGTGATGTCGACAGTCGTAGCGAAATGGCCGTTGCCGACAGAGAGCGAGGCGAGGGGATCGGCCTCGGTGATGACGGGGTTATTACGAGTGACGACGGCTTGCCTGTCGATGGCAGCCGTCGTGTTCTCTGTGTCGTAACCTAACATCTCCATCTCTAAGGAGGCCCAGATGAACGGCCCCACACCCTTGGCGTCATTATCGCGGATGGGCTCAGAGAGATAGTAGTCGTAGCTACCGTCGCGTCGTTTGTTCTCATTGACGCTGCCCTTGGGGTTCACCTTCTTCATGGCAGCGATAACCTCTGGCGTGGCAGCGGGGCCAAGGCCGGCCACACTGCAACAATTGGTCAGCGAGATAGTCTTGTCAGCATTCACACGGATGAAGTTGTTGATGATACCTTTGTAGGCCTTGATGCCTGCATCGCGGTACTTTGCTCCGACGTAGCCCTTGCGGTATGCCTTCAGCAGGGCGTAGGTGAACATCGCAGAGCAGGTGCTTTCGAGGTAATTGCCCTCACGCTTCGGAGAGTCCATCACCTGATACCACACACCACTCTTCTGGTCCTGCCACTTGAGGATGGCATCAAAGTCCTTCACCAATAGGTCGATGACTTCTGAACGACGGGCATAATCCTCGGGTAGGGCATCGAGTACTTCGATGAGTGCCATTGTATACCAGCCCTGGGCACGACCCCAACAGTGCTGCGAGAGACCACTCTCCTTGTCTGCCCAGAAGGTGTTGCGTGTCTCGTCATAGGCATGTCGGTTCAGGCCTGTCTTCGGGTCGAGCGTGCGCTGATAAGTAATGACGAGTTGGTTTACGGCATCATCGTAGATCTTTGTAATGGCTCCCTTCTTGGCATCCTTGGCGGAAGTGGTGATGGGCGCAGTCAGTACCCGGAAGGGCAGTCCCATGAAAATTCCATCAAGCCACACTTGATAGGCGTAGATCGCTTTGTGCCAGAACACCTTGTCTGCGATGGTTCTCGGCTGATCCTGCAACTGCTTCATCATGGTCTGCATAGCCAACAGGTTCTTGGCCTCGGGCCATTGCTGGTACATACGGGTTACGAAATGGCCCGTGCGGATATTGTCGAGGTTATAGTCGAGGATGTTATAGCCGCGAATGTCGCCTTGGGCATTGATCATTGTGTCGGTGTACTCCTGACAGTATCGCCGGATGTCCTCACCCCCATATTTAAGATAGGTGTCGAGCATGCCCTCCAGTTCGATGCCCATCACATAGCTCCACTTGGGCATGGTCGAGAAGTCGAGGAGATAGCTCTTTGGCACGCGCTTCATCTCCGAGTAGGTGAGCCACTCACTATAGTGCTTGTAGGGCATTTCACTCAGGATAAGGGAGCCGTTGATGAAGAGGTTGTCGAAGGTGATGTCGCGTGTCTTGCCACTCCTGAAGTTGCCTGACTGAACACCATTGAATTTACAGTTCTTGACCTTGACGTCATAGACATAAGTGTCTTCATCGAGACCGATGATCTGTACACCATATTGCGACTTTTCGCTGGTCACATTCTCCATGTAGATGTTGCGCACCGTCGGGTAATAGCCTCGGCAGCACACCTCGTTGTGTTCGTAGTCGAGGTTGATCTTCAGCACGCTCTCCTTGCAGACACCCACCTTGATGTCCTTCATGTTGATGTTCTCGATGATACCTCCGCGGCAGGAGTTGGTTTTGATGCGGAGTACGCGCTCCAGCTCGGGAGAGTCCATCACACAGTCGTGGGCAAACACATTCTGGCATCCACCGGAGATCTCCGAGCCGATGACCACTCCACCGTGACCGTTCTTCATCTCACAATTGCGGATGATGATGTTCTTAGAAGGCATGTTGCGCTCTCGACCGTCACGATTGCGACCGCTCTTGATAGCGATACAGTCATCGCCCGTATTGAAGTAACAGTCCTCGATGAGCACGCGGTCGCAGCACTCAGGATCGCAACCGTCGCCATTGGGACCGTCGTTGATCATCTTCACACGACGCACGGTGATGTCTGTGGAATGCAGAGGATGGATCACCCAGAACGGTGAGCGCAGCAGTGTGACGTCTTCCAACAGGATACCCTCGCACTTGTTGAACGAGACGAGTTGGGGGCGTAGACCGTCCTGTGGACCGAAGCAGCGCTCGGGTGTACGTTCACCTTTTTCATTATTCATGGGAATACCATCCTCGCCGTTCTTCAACAGACGAGCCCTTGATCCTGCCCGTTGACTGATCATGCCTTCCTTCCAGCCGAAACGGGGATTACCATTCCAAGGCCACCACGTATCGTTCGAACCGCCACCGTCGATGGTTCCCTTGCCTGTGATAGCAATGTCCTTGGCCTTGAAAGCGTAGACACAGGGTGAGAGGTTGAAACACTCCAGACCTTCCCACGAGGTTTCTACGATGGGGTAGAGCTCTGGCTCAAAGACAAATTCCAGCACGGCATCTTCCTCAACCACGAGGTTTACGCCACTCTTCAGGGTGATGGCTCCTGTGAGAAACTTGTTGCCGGCAGGCACGATCACACGACCGCCGCCCTTCTTCGAGCACTGGTCGATGGCCTTCTGGATGGCCTTCTGGTTCTTGGCGGCCGTCGCCTCTGGACGTGCACCATACTTGGTAATCGGGTAGGCGTTGTCCGCAAAGTGCGGCTCACGGATGCTTTGCTCAATCTGCTTGTACATCGCCGCGTCCCAACCTTGGGCAACTGCCAGCATGGGGACAAGCAGGATGAACGTGAGCCATAGGGTTCTTTTCTTCATATTGTTATGTATTTAGTTCGTAGTCTCACAATTTGCGCACAAAGGTACACATATTCCGTGAGAACTACGAACTATATCGATGGAAAAATAACGTAAACGTTATCTTTAACCATGTTTCCTACTGGATTTCCCAGCCGATGGCCGATGCACCGAGTACAGCAGCACTGGCACCGTCGAGACCGCTGACGAGGAACTGGGCCTTGTCCTTGAAGATCTTCAGCACGTGGGCATTATAGGCTTCACGGATGGGCTTCATGATGAGTTCTCCGGCCTTGACCATACCGCCGAAGAAGATGAATGCCTCGGGCGAAGAGAAGGCTGCGAAGTCGGCACAGGCCTCACCCAGCATCTTACCCGTGAACTCATAGATCTCCTTGGCCAGCTCGTCGCCCTTGCCTGCGGCGATACTTACATCGAGCGAAGTGATCTTCTCGGGATCCATCTCGCGGAGCAGGGAGGGACGATCGGTCTTTGCCAACAGCTCACGGGCTGTGCGGGCCACACCTGTTGCTGAGCAATAGGCCTCCAGACAGCCTGTACGACCACAACCACAACTGCGACCTTCTGCACCGCGGACCATCGTGACATGTCCCAGCTCACCTGCGAAACCGTCGTGACCATAGAGCAGCTGACCGTTTACCACGATACCCGAACCGACACCTGTGCCGAGGGTAATCACGATGAAGTTCTTCATGCCGCGGGCCACACCATAGACCATCTCGCCGATGGCAGCGGCATTGGCATCGTTGGTCATCGCAACGGGGATGTTGTTCAGGCGCTCGCTGAACAGCTTGGCCAGAGGCACCACACCATTGTGAGCCCAGGGCAGGTTCGGGGCAAACTCGATCGTACCAGTGTAGTAGTTGGCGTTCGGGGCACCGATACCCATGGCCTTGATCTTCTCAATACCGCCCACCTGGTCGATAATCACCTGCAGAGCCTCCACACAAGCGTCCACATAGTCTTCCACCTTGTCGTAGCCGCCCGTCTTGATGGCCGTTGTAGCCTTGATTTCACCACGGGCATCCACGATGCCGAAAACGGAGTTCGTTCCTCCTAAGTCCAAGCCAATCACATAGGGCTTGATTGTTGCATTCTGTTCGTTCATATTAATATGGTTTTATGTTTATATGTCCTTTTTGGGGTACAAAGTTACATTTTTTTTTTTAATTACACACATCTTTCCTCTTTTTTTTGTACCTTTGCACCCGATATGCCGATACATATACCTATTAATATATTGGATTTCATCTTTAAGGGAATCCTGATTGGGATGATTGCCAGCGCTCCGATGGGCCCTGTTGGCATATTGTGCGTGCAGCGGACACTGAACAAAGGGCGGTGGTACGGCCTTGCCACAGGTATAGGAGCCGCTGCCAGCGACATTATCTATGCTGGATTTGCTGGTTTCGGTATGTCGTTCGTGATGGACTTGATCAACAACGACCAGAACCGCTTCTATCTGCAGATAGGTGGTAGTATCATGCTGTTATGTTTCGGACTGTACACGTATAAGAGCGACCCTACGAGGAAGATGCACCAGAGTGGGCAGCAGAAGGGAACGTTGTGGTACAACACCTGGACGGCATTCCTCGTGACGTTCTCTAACCCGCTGATTATCTTCCTCTTCCTGGCCATGTATGCCCAGTTTGCCTTCGTGCTGCCCGACCATCCGTTTGAGATGCTCGTGGGCTTTGCCAGTATCGTGGGTGGAGCGCTGCTGTGGTGGTGGGGCCTGACTTGGTTGGTAGACAGGATTCGTACCAAGTTCGATACGGCTGGCATCCGGATCATCAACCAGATTATCGGTGTGGCGGTGATTGTGGGTAGTGTGCTGATGCTTTTGGGAACGACGACGAACCTGCTGAGGTTCTTTTAGCCACAGATTTCACAGATTGACGCAAAAAGATGTACATAGCAAACGAACTAAGGAAAAAGAATATTGCAGAATACCTGCTGTATATGTGGCAGGTGGAAGATACGATCAGGGCGTTCGACTGCTCTCTGACAAGGATCAAGCGGGAGTATGTGGAACGTTTCGACTATTCAGATGAACAGAAAGAGGAGGAGATAGACTGGTTCGGAAACCTGATCAGGATGATGAATCAGGAAGGCTGTCGCGAACAAGGACACCTGCAGATCAATAAGGTGACGATGCAGACGCTCATCGAACTGCACGACCAGCTGCTGGAGTCGACGAAGTTTCCGTTCTACAACGCGGAGTATTACAAGGTGTTGCCGTTTATCGTAGAGCTGCGCAATCGTGGTGCCAGCAAGGAGGAGAACGAGATCGAGACGTGCTTTAACTCGCTCTACGGCGTGATGCTGCTCCGTCTGCAGAAAAAGGACATCACGCCAGATACCGCGCATGCCGTGAAGGAGATATCGACTTTCATAGGGATGTTATCCGATTATTATAAGAAAGACAGAGAAGAAGGCTTGAAATTTGAATAATATGAGAATATTGATTACAGGCTGTAATGGCCAATTGGGAAACGAAATGCAGTTGCTGGAGAAGGTGAATCCCCAGCATACCTATTTTAATACGGACGTGGCGGAATTGGATATCACTAATAAGGAAGCCATAGAAGCGTTCGTGAGTGAGAACGAGATCGACGGCATCGTCAATTGTGCAGCCTATACCGCTGTAGACAAGGCCGAGGAGAATCAGGAACTGTGCCACTTGCTGAACGCTGTGGCCCCGGGATATCTGGCTGAGACCATCGGAAAACGTGGTGGATGGATGATACAGGTGTCGACGGACTACGTGTTCGACGGCACGAATCACACGCCTTATGTGGAGACCGACCCTGTCTGTCCTAACAGCGTTTACGGTTCGACAAAACTGGCTGGTGAGGAGGCTGTCATGGCTGCGTGCAAGCAGGCGATGATCATTCGTACAGCCTGGCTGTACTCCACCTTCGGCAACAACTTCGTGAAGACGATGATCCGTTTGGGAAAGGAAAAGCCGGAACTGGGCGTCATCTTCGACCAGATAGGTACCCCGACCTATGCCCGGGACTTGGCCGTGGCAATCTTCGCTGCCATCAATCAGGGCGTGAAGCCGGGTGTCTATCATTTCTCCAATGAGGGTGTCATCTCGTGGTACGATTTCACGAAGGCCATCCATCGCATCGCAGGCATCACCACTTGTCATGTGCGTCCACTCCACACAGAGGAGTATCCCACGCCAGCCAACCGTCCCCACTACTCCGTGCTCGACAAGACGAAGATCAAACAGACTTATGGTATAGAAGTTCCCTATTGGGAGGAGAGCTTGGAGGAATGTATAGGGAAATTAAGTTTATAGTTTACAGTTTATAGTTTATAGATGATATGTTCTATAGGCTGAAGGGCTTGCAAGGTAATCAGCTATAAACAATAAACTATAAACAATAAACAAAAAGATAAAAAGATGAATCAAGAGATAGATAGAAGGCGAACGTTCGCCATTATCAGCCACCCGGATGCTGGTAAGACCACGCTGACAGAGAAGTTCCTGCTCTTCGGCGGACAGATACAGGTGGCTGGGGCCGTCAAGAACAATAAGATCAAAAAGACAGCCACCTCCGACTGGATGGACATCGAGAAACAACGTGGTATCTCGGTGAGTACGTCGGTGATGGAGTTCGATTATCAGCCAGAAGGCTCTGATATAGAGTATAAGGTGAACATCCTCGATACCCCAGGTCACCAGGACTTCGCCGAGGATACCTTCCGCACGCTGACAGCCGTCGATTCGGCGATCATCGTGGTGGACGGAGCGAAGGGTGTGGAAACGCAGACAAGGAAGCTGATGACCGTCTGCCGTATGAGGAAAACCCCTGTCATCATCTTCATCAACAAGATGGACCGTGAGGGTCGTGATCCCTTTGACCTGCTCGACGAACTGGAACAGGAGCTGGAGATCAAGGTGCGCCCGTTGTCGTGGCCTATCAATCAGGGTGCGAAGTTCAAGGGTGTATATAATATTTATGAACAGAAGCTCGACCTCTTCACACCCGACAAGCAGCGTGTGACGGAGAAGGTGGAAGTGGATATAGACAGTGAGGAGCTTGACAAACGGGTAGGGGACCAGGATGCTGTGAAGCTGCGCGAGGATCTGGAACTGGTGGATGGTGTCTATCCAGAGTTCGATGTGGAGACCTACCGCTCGGCAGAAGTGGCCCCTGTGTTCTTCGGCTCGGCCCTGAACAACTTTGGCGTTCAGGAGTTGCTGAACTGTTTTGTAGAGATTGCCCCTAGTCCTCGTCCTACGAAGGCTGAGGAGCGTGACGTACAGCCCGAGGAGTCTAAGTTTACGGGCTTTATCTTCAAGATCACAGCCAATATCGACCCCAACCACCGCTCATGTATTGCTTTCTGTAAGGTGTGCAGCGGTCAGTTCCGTCGTAACCAGCCCTATCTGCATGTGCGTCAGGGGAAGACGATGCGCTTCACTTCGCCCACTCAATTTATGGCCC
>JAEEGK010003980.1_pt1 | contig 36449 bp, 17 predicted proteins | sample 8958771 | NCBI WGS metagenome assembly JAEEGK01 (sample SAMN16246547, study PRJNA631951) | gut metagenome | biome: gut microbiome; feature: rumen; material: SC-attached | host: Bos | place: Iran: Karaj | collected 2018-10 | reverse complement strand
TTTCTTTTCTTTAAAATAACTTTATCATTTAGTGTCAAAATTTAATTGTCAATTAAAAAAAATTAAATTTATATCAATAAAAACTCTTAATATTTAAATATTTTTAATATTACATTCATTAAAATTATATACCTTAATAATTTTAGCCATTAAACATCTTTATTTTTATCATCAATTAAATGAGTTTCAAAAGCTTCTTTATCGATTTTTTGTTTCAAATCATCGTTTTCTTTTTTCATTTTTTGATGATAGAAATAAAACACAAATAACAAAGCACAAACAACAATACCTAAAATAATAATAATAATAATGAATAAGATATTTTTAGTAGCTTCTCTATTATTTTCAACAATTGTATAAGAAAAATATTCATGTGATTCATTATCATTAGTAATACCAATTACACTAATAAAAGTATTAATTGTATTAGGGAAATCATTTAATATAATAGAAACTTCATTGGTATCATTAGAAGAAATAACGTTAACTGATATTGGAGTAACTTGTAATAAACTTATACTAGATATTATTTCATTGTCTTTTACATCTTGCATTTCAATTACTCTAACATAATATTTTGCTCTTACATTTTCTTCTTTATCATTTACTTTTTTAATTATTGGTTTAAATGTTATTTTAAATTGATTATTTGAAGAGCCTTCATTTATTTTTGTATCTTTTATTATATATTGTGGGAAATCTTCTTTTTTCATATTTGAAGAATACTTAAATGAAAATCCACCAATTTTAGATGTTTTTGTTGGAATAACATATAAATATATTTCTTCTACTTTTTCTAATATTTTTATATATATATTATATTTTCCATATTCATAACTTACACTTTCTATTAATTCACTTTTATTTTTTGGATTTTCTTCTATATATTCATCATTAATTGCAAAATCAATTGTTGGACTATTTGTAGAAAATTCAACCTTAAAAAATGTATGATTTTGTTTATTTTTCCTTAATTTATAAGCAAGGAATTTTTCTTCATTAATTTTACCAAAATAATATTGATTATAAGGAGCTATATAATCTTTATTATTTGGAACAATGGAAAATTCTGTTTCTACAGATTTATATTGATTCTTATTTCCTTTAGCTTTGTTTAAAATAACATATAAATACTTTTTGCCATTATATTTGCAATTATCAAAATCATCTTTATTGAAAAATAATCTACCAACATTTAAACTAGAATCATATTTTCCTTGAAAAGCATATGTCATATCTGGATTAAGAGTTTTATCCCTTTTTTTATCTAAAATAGCTTTTTCACTAACAACAACACCAGTTAAAGTAAAATTATCATTAATAATATCATCATTTCCATTTTGATTAATAGTATAATTTTTTATACTAATAATAAAACTAACATTATCTTCATTTGGAACATTAGTAAAATAAATGAAGGGGAAATCATTATCAGAATAAAACATTTGTCCATTTGTTCCATAAAATGTTTCATCAAAATTTTGTTCTGATCTTTGTTCATAAGATATATAAAAAGCGAAAAATTCATTATTATTTATTTCAATTTGGAAATTTTCTTTTTTTTCATTTGGAACTATAATTCCTAATGTATCACTTATTCCTTTTAAATTATATTTTCTTTCATTTTCTTTTGCTTTCATTGTTACAATACCATTTCCATTTATTGAAAAAAGATTCACTAAGAAACTATTTAATAATGGGAAAGATAAAGTTATTGTTTCATTTTGATCTAAATAAAATAATTGTTCAGAACTTGGATTAGGTTCTATTATATTTATATATGAATAGAATATTGATTGAAGAGTTATTGTTGATTTTTTTGATGAATAAACTCCAACTATAACATAACTTGAATTGTAATTATGATTTAAATTAATTTTAAAGAAATTTTTAGTAAATTCATTTTCACTTGATTGCTTATAATTATTTTTATTAGGTAAATTCTTTTTAATTCCTTCAATATCATATAAATCAATTATTTTAGAGTCAATTTCATTAACATAGAAAATAATATCAGAAGTAATATTACTATAAGCATGAACAAATATATAATCAAGGGAATGATATTCTCTAATAGGGAAAATAAAATAACAATAATCATTATCATCATCAATTTCACAAATAGCTTTTTGATCACTTTCAACAGGGATTAATTCTTTATAATTTTCATTAGGTAATCTAATTCTAAAAGTATATAAAGAAGTAAATAAAGCATTAGACTTAGAAGTTCCAACTGCAAAAGTAAAATAAGAACCTTTTAAAAAAGTTCCTTCTTGTTTTGGAATTTTAAAAATAGAAGATTCAATAGATTTAGCTTCAAATTTATAATCATATATTTTTTTAGTTGGTAAAATTTCTCCTTTATTAACATACATTTCACATAAATCACTTTGAAATTCTATTATTATTTCTTTTGCTTCTGAAGGAACATATAATTTATAATATTTATAATAATCATTTAATTCTTGATTTTGTGGAAGAGAATCAACAATATATTCATTAATTGGGATTGTAGTTATCTGTCGTTTAGTACTTTCAATATTATTTATAACATTAACTAAAAGAGATATATCATATAAAAATTTATTATTTTCAGTTTTTGAATGAATTTGATTTTGAACTCCAATAATTAAATAACAACCCACATCACATTTATTAGTATCGTTATTAAAATAATAAACTTTTTTTAAATAAGGATCTGAACGTAAATTATCTAATTCATTTGGTTTTGGTAAATGTATTCTTCCCATCCAATCTGGTTCTTCATCGGTTGAATTTTTTTGGAATATTCTTGCAAAAATATTTCCATTTCCTCTATTAAAATTTACTATAACTTCGCCTTCTTCATCTTTTATTACATCAGTATAATAATATTCTATATCATTTCCTGAAAGAGAATCTTGTTTCATTAATGTTTTTTTTATGTATATTGGAATTATATCTTTACTCTTTGCTGTTAAAGCAAATAAAATTCCATTTTTTAAATCAGTTTTATTTTCTGGCCTTATATTAATTATAATATTACAAACTTGATTTATTTGATTGCAATTATTTTTTCCTCCTCTTATTATATCTTCTTCGAGTAACACTGTTTGTGAATTTGCAATATGATAAATATATTTTTCTGTATTTGATTCATATGATATACTAACTTCTAGAGGTGAATTTTGAATTAATATAAAGTTTAATAATACATTTCCATTTAAAGCTGAATGTGGATATAAAAATTTAATTCCAGGAGTTTTTTCATTTAAAGAAATTTGTTGTTGGACATCTTCAGGAATTACAATTTCTTTATCGTAATCATTTTCACTTTTAACATCCATTTCAATTGAAGATATATAAATCATGCATGATTCAGAATCACTTGATTTAATATTATCCATTTCAATTATTGTTATTTGATATGAAAATATTGATTGTTTAAAATCAGAATCTAAATAAGATATATCATCTTGAATTAAATTTCCCATTGATTGAATTTCTCTTTCATTTCTTTCTACTTTAATTTTACAATTTACTCCAAAAAATGTAGATACAAAATTAACATTTTCACTCATTCTAATATGTTTAATTTTAAATTCTTTTGTTTTTTCTTCAGGATATATATTTTCTAAATATGATATACCAGAATCTAAAATATTTTCTTCTAAATCATCTTTAGAAATAATAGAATATTCAACTGAATAATAAGTATGTGATTTAGCTTGAATTTCAAATTGATAAGAACCTAATAATGAAGTAGTAGTTAAACCAGGAGTAAAAACATATTCTTGTTTATTTATATTTATTAAATATTCTTGGCTTGATTGTTTTGGAGCATCTTTTAAAATTAATTGTGCATTTCCTGAAAGAGAATATAATGTAAATATAATTTTTTTTGCTCTAATATCATTAATATCAAAAGTATAAGAATCAATATCATTAATTTCCATAAATTGAGAGAATCTAGAATTTTTTTTTAATAATAACTTATCAGTTTCATCAAAGAATGAAGTTTCAAATAGACAATCTCCTCTTTTACAATAAACAACTAATAAACTTTGATTAGAATGAATGTAACTATAATCTTTTGAAGGTGGGATTGAAAAAGTAAAAATTCCATTTACAGAATGTGGTTTAATGAAAGTTCCATTATCAACTAATTTTGGAATATCAGATGGATTATATGAACATTCTGGAAAATTTTCACATACTGTATAATACATTTCTGGTAAACCTGAAATAATTTTTAAATTCATATTTAATTGTTTATTATAATTAGTAAATTTTGTATGAGTGAAATATACTAATGAATTTTCTTGTATTATTCTACTATATATATATCCATTGATTTGAGGTGAATAAAAGTCTGTTCTTTTTGAATTTATATTTAAATCTGTTATTTGCATATTATATATTGGACTTTTATTTTCATTTTCACTTTTTAAACATATTAATCTATTATTAGCATATTCATAAGAAATTTTATAAGCTTCTTCATAATAAATAATTCCAATTTGTTCAGTTTGTAAAGAAGTAGAATCTTTAAAATATAAATTTATAGGATCATTGAAAACTAATAAATTAATAACATAATAATTCATTGGTGAAGGAGTTAAAGAAGAAACTTGAAAACATTCTTCTTTTAAATCACTAGAAAGTAAATAACCGTCTAATGAAGGAGAATTAGGAACAATATAATTAATAGTATTTGGTGAAGATGTTCTTGAATTAAATATAATATAATCATTAACTTGACTTTCAACTTCAATTAAATAATAAGCTTCTTCTTTATAAGGACATTTATTATCTTCTGTGAAAGTTATTATAATTCCTTTTTGGAAATTTACTGAAGAATCAGATAAATTTTTTTGAGAAGATGAAATACAATAAAATTTAGCATTTATTATATCACTTGGAGTATTTATTGAAAAAGTCATTGTTGCATTTTCATTTTCTTTTTCTCCTTCTTCACTTTTTCTTGATATTTTAAATTTATTCAAAGTATTTTTTTCTCTTGTGAAATAAGAATAAGTACTATCTCTTTTAATTTCAATGAATTTAGTATTTGAGAAAGTAGCGTTAAAAAAACAAATTTTAACATGACATCCAATTTTGACATACAATTCATTATTGTTAATATAATTATAATTAATATATAAAATATTATTTAAAGAAGAAATTGAATCAGAAACTAAATAAGCATTTTTTCTTTCTGGATGAGTTTCATTTGAAAATATTATATATGCAGGTCCTTGATCATAAATTGAATTAGTTTCTATTTTTATATAACCTTCGTTTAGTTCTTGATTTAATTTTATATGATAATAATATGGTTCTTCTGTTGATATATTTTCTTCTTTTGTTTCAGATCCGATTTTTAATTCTATTTCTTTGTCTTTTGCTTTTGTTATTGTAATTAATATGAGGATTAGATATTTTAATAATTGGCACATCTTATTTGTTTATATTTTAATTTTTTTAGGTATTTATAATTTTTGGGAACAATTATATTTTATTTTTTCAAAGTTCTGTTGATTTCTATTGAAAAAGGCATTTTATTTATATTTTTTTTTTATTTTTTTTGGTGATTTTTTTTAATTAATTATTCAATTTTATTTATAATTAATCATTTAATTGTTATATAAAAACATATGCATAAATATTAATTTTTTGTTTTCTTTCAAGATAACAATAAGAAAAAAAGGGTAACCTTTCTAAATTTATTACATTTATGATTTCAATAAATATTAAAATGATGAAACAAATATCATAAATAGATAATTAAAGTATGAATATTAAACTTTTGGAGAAATTTAATAAAAATTTTTATGAAAAGTTAATACAATAAAGATTATTAGATAATTTTTTTCATAGTAATAATGTCAGAAATTCAAGATTATAAATTTTTTTCCACATATTCATATTTGTATTTTTGATTTTTAAAAATATTGTTTATATAATCTTTATTGAATAATTAAATGATAGTTGAATAATTAATATTAAAATTTCTATAATAAATAAACAATTTTGAAGTATAATATATATTAAATTATTTTTTTTCAAATAAAATTTAGATTATATAAATTAAGAATTAATTATTAAAATAAAAAAATTTAGTTTTAACGAAATGATTAAAAAAGTAAATATTGAGTAAGAAAATAATATTTTTATTAATTAGAGTTTTTACCTCAACCGAAAAAAAAATTAAGTATCCTCAAAAAAAGAAAAAAATAAATTTTTGTCCTTTAATATTAAATATAATTGAAAAAGAAAACAAAAAAAAAATAAAACCATTTATGATATATTCTTTTTTAGATTATTTTTCTTTTAATGAAAAGTTACAATTAAGATTAACTTGTAAACTTTTTAATAGGTCAATATTGGATAAACTTCCTTTTTTAGAAAAAGAAAATTTAATAAATATGAATAAAAGATATTTTAATTCTTTGAAGGAAAAATATGATATATCATATAGAAAGAAAAAGAATCAATATTTATTTTTAAAATCAAATACAAAATTATTTGATTCAAGTGAAAAAAAATGTTTTTCAAAAAAACAAACTTTAATTAAATTACTTAATAATCATGATTATATGATAATTAAAAACAGAATAAAATTAGGACTATTAGATATTCCTAAAAAATTATGTGCTTAATATTTTTTTTTCATTTAATATTATTAACATAAATTATTGAATTAATAAATATTTTTTTTTAATTTATTTATTTTAATTATATAAAAATATTTTTTTATTTATTTCACATATTATTTACAATAATTAATGACATAAATATTATAATACAAATTAAATTATATTCTTTTAAAAATGTTAGACAACTATATAAAAAAAATTGAAAATTTAATAACTCCAACATATTATGATAGAAATAATTACAAGGAGAAAATATTATCAGAAGGAAATAATTTTAATGAAGAAGATATAGAACCAAAATTTAAAACATTTAAAAAACCAAATTATGAAAAATTTCAAAAGAAAAATTCTAAAGAATATGAAAAGAAAAATCAAATAGATAAAAAAAAACAAGAAAATGAAGGTAAATTAGAAAATCCAGAATTAGATAATTTATTTCAAAGAACATTAGCAAAAACAGAAGAAATTAATGAACCAATAAGAAAAATAAAAGGAAAAGAATATTCTGATAATGATATAGAAACTTTATTAGAAAAAGTAAAAAGTTTAAATTTAAAAAATATGAATTATAGATATGAAATTGAGAAATATAAAAATAAAATAAATCAATTACAAAAAGATTATGATATTCAAATTGATTTACAAAATAAAATGGAAAAAGAAAAAGAAAATTTAACAAAATATTTATTAAAATTAGAAAAAATGTTACAAAATAAATCAAAGCCAATAATAATAAATTCAACTAATTCAAATATTAGTACAATATCAAATAATCAAAATAATATGTCAATAACTGCAACAAAAAAATCAGTTTCAATATTTAATACTTCAAATATAAATATAAGTGTTTCTGGTAATAATCCAATAATAACAATAATAGATAATGTTAAAAATATTAAACATACTATTTTAAGTAGAGATGAATTACAAAATTTCCTTCTTAAAATATATAAAGAAAATCAAAAATTAAAAGCTTTTCAATCTCAAGTCTTTGAATTAAGTAAAAATTATGATGATATTAATTCTAATATTGAAGATAGTTTAAAAAAATTACAAGAAACAATTAAAAATAGTAATAATGGAAATAATATTGGACAAGAAATTTTAACTCAATTTCAAGATTTTACTGAAAAAATTGATAAAATATTAGAAACTAAACAAATTGAATATAATTTATTATTAAAAGGTAAAGATGATGAATTAGAAATCATTGGTGAAGAATTATTAAATGTTAATAAAGAATTAGAAGAAAGAAAAAGTGATAGATTAAAAGAACAAAAAATTATTTTTGATTTAGAAAATGAAATCAAAGAACTTAAAAAACAAAATATTTCTAATGAAAATATTACTAGAAAAAATATTGATAATAATTATGATATCATCAGTATGAAAAGTGAACAACAAGCAAAAAAATTAACTGAACCTGCTCAAGTTACTGTTAATAATATTTTAAAAAATATTGAATCTAATTTTAATATGAATGATAAATCAAATGTAAAATTAATAGGAGATATTAATAAAACAATAAATAGGAATAATAATAATTGAAAACTCAACTAATTTATTTTTATTTTCATATATATATTTTTTATTTTTTTAATTTTAACAATCATCTTCATTTAAATATATATCCTTTTTTTATTTTATTTAATCTTTCTCAAATAATATTTTCTTAAGTCTATTTAATTGTCTATTTCAATTCATATTTAAAATATAATTTTCAAATTTATTGAAAAGAGTTTTTAAGTGAATTGTTTTTGAAGATCAAATTGAAATTATTAATTTATGTAATAGAATTTTAAAATTATTATCTTTTTTTCTATATTTATTAATTTAGATATATTAGAAAAAGTATTATCTGAATTTTTCTCAATTGATATATATATTTTGTTATAAAATATAAATGGAAAAATCATTACATTTTTCTTTTATTAATATTATCAAGTTTATGATTATATTTTTTATAGTTTACAATCAAAGATAAAATAATCTATTTTATAGTAAATTTTAAATAATTAAATGATAAATAATATTAATTCTCCTTTATCAAATATTATTCACTTAATATTAAGATTTTTAATACCTTGATCATTAATTTATAAAAGTAATAAATATTTCAAATATTTTATTATAAAAAAATAATCTTTTTATTATTAATTAAATAAACTCATGTTTACTTTATCAAAGAGAAAAAATATTATAAGATTATATGATATGAAATATTATAACTCATATGAAACTGAGAAAAGAGTTCATAGTGATAAAAAACATAAAAAGTATAAAATTAATTCAACTCAAACTTCTTTTTTTGGGAAAAATCCCTTATATGATATTTTTTCAAGTTCATTTGAGCAAAAAATGATAAATAATTTTTCTTTTAAAAGTATATTTAACGACAAATCAAAAAATCAGAATTCAAATAATTATGGAAGAACACCAATTAAAGAAAATATTGGAATATTTAAAAATAATACTTTTTCTCATACTCTTAGTGATCAAAAAAAAAATAAAATAAGTATTCCTAAAAAGAAATTATTAATCCAAGGAAAATATACTAAATTTGATTTAGATTTATTTAGAAAAAAGACTAAAAATGATTTAGATAAATTTTATAAAGAAAATAATAAAGAAAAGAAAAAAACTAATTATATTCCTTTTCGAAATTGTTTAATTAAATCAAAATTAAGACAATATTATAATAATATTTTTTCACAAGAATCTTTTAATAGTAAATTTTCACAATATAATAATCTTAAATTATTTTTACATAATTCAAGAAATAATAATACTAATAAAAAATATACTCATAAATTATTTCTTTCTTTACCAATTTTACCTAATAACGGTAAAGCAATAAATGATTAATAAATTATGTAAAAAATTTATTATTTATAAATTACTTAATATATTAATAATATATAAATTAAAAAGTATCTTAAATTAAATCAAATGAGATAAAAATTCTTTTTAAATTTATAAATCCATTGTCATATCATCATAAGAATTGTTTATTTCATTTAATTTTTTATTTACTATAATTTTTAATTTACTCACTGAAATAAGTTTTAATAATATATCATTTATTTCTAATAATTCTCTTATGTCAGAATTTGTATTAGAATAATTATCTTTTAAATTATTTAATTTTTTATTCAAATAAGTTTGATAATTATTTAAATTATCTTTTTTTTGAATTAAATCATTATAAAGATTATTATCTTTAATTAAATTATTATTTATATTTATTTTATTATCATTATCATTATCGTAAGAATCTATTTTTTTAAGTAATTCTTCTAATCTATGTGATTCACTAAATAATTTTTCTTTTTCTTCAAAATTATTATTTTGTAATAATAAATCATTATCATCATCAATATGATAATCATTAAAATCATTACTATTTCCAGAATCATTTAAATTAAAATGATTTGTTGATTTCGAAGAAAAAACTTTTTGATAAGCTTCATTGAATTTATCAAAATAATTAGGATTATTAATATTATTATTTCCACTATTACCACTGTTTATACTACCAACTCTATTTAATTGAGTTATATTTTGATTAGTATAAAAATCATCATTTAAATAATTATCATAATTACTAAAATTATTTTTCTTTTGATTTCTTTCGTTTTCCATTACAATCTCTTCTTCATTTATATTTGAATTAATATTATTATATTGAAATTTTATATTTTCATTATTTTGATTATCATTAATTAAATCATTATTTGATGTTGTTATCATTGAAGAAGATTCAATAAAACTACTTGTTTTATCAATTGAATTAACTCCTTGAATATTATTTTTTTTTTTTAAAAAAGAATAAAATCTATTTTTGATCATATTTGCATTTCTATCAGGAAAATAAAAAGCAATTTCTTTCCAATTGTTTCCAAATTTTGAATATAAAGCAACAATTTTTTCATCTTCTTCTTCAGTGAATTTAGTTCTTTTTAATTTAGGATCTAATTTATTGTTATATCTTTCTTCAAGAATTTCAGGAGTAAAATCAGGAAAATTTTTAGATATTATTTCCCAATTTATTCCATATTTTTCTACTAATTCTATTATTTTTAAATCATCTTGTCTTGTAAAGCTTCTCATTTTATTTTTAGATTCTATTTTTTTAATTCTATAATTTATTTGCTGTGTTGATTTTGTTTTTAATAATTCAGATAATTTCTTTAAATTTTTATTACCTAATTTAAAATATTGTTCCATTAAAATTTCATTTTCTTCTTTTGTCCATTCTTTTGTATAATTTTTATTTAAATTCTCATTTTTTAAATTTGGATTTGTAACTTTGAATAAATTGTTATTTGTATTATTATTATTTTGACTTTCTTCAATTTCGTTCTTTATAATAGTATCATCTCTTGTACAATTACAAATTGTATTTTGAATTGAATTTGCCCAATAATTAGAAGAATTGTTTAAAAAAGTACTAAATCCTCTTACATTTTTCATAAAATTCAATCTTGATTTTGTTATTGATGATTGAGGGTGTTGTTGATTATTTTGATTTCTCATATTAATTATATAAAAAATTAAAATATTTCTTTTTGAAAAATTTATTTTTTTTTTTTATAAAATTTTATTATAATAAATAAAAATATTAGTAAAAAGATTGTTGAAAATATTCTAATATCAATAAAATAGAAATTATGTAATTTAAAAAATTATAAAAAAACAATAAAATAAAAAAAAATAATCAAACAGCATTTTCCATTCTCATATTTTCAATTAAAGCTTCTTTTTCTGCTAAAATTAATTTTAAAGCCGCAATTTCCTTAGCATTATTTTTAGCAGAAATTTCTAATTCTTGTTCTAAAGAATGAATCCTAGATTGAGCTTTTTGATTTTGAACTTCCAATTGTAAAATTTCAGTTTGTAATTCTTTTTTATCAGCACTAATAGGTCTTTTATTTCTTAATTCATTTTGTAATTCATTGATTAAATCATTTAATCTAATAATTTCTTTTTTACTTTTTTCTAATTCATAATTATTTTTTCCAATTACATTTGGAGTAGCATTTACAACAAAGTCTTTTAATTCTTTTTGTAATTTTAAATTTTCTGTTCTTAATGCTTCTAATTCCATTAAAGATTCTTTTTGTCTTTCAGATTCATTCATAGTTTTTTTTAATAAACCTTCCATTTTCATAATAACTTCTTCTTGTTTTTTAATTGTTTCTCTATATAAACCAATTTTTTGAGTTTCTTTTTGTAAATTTAAAAATTTATTAGAATCTTCTTCATGAGTTTTTTGTAAAGTTTCTAAATCATTTGCTAATCTTCTTGCATTTGCAATTTCATTTTGAGCTTGTTTTAAAGCTTTTTCAAATTCTTCATTTCTCATTCTTTCACCTCTATATGCTTGAGCTAATTTAATTATTTTTGATTTTAATTCTGGAAGAGACATTTTATGTATTTCTTGTGTTACTAATGCTTCTATTTGCATTTGTTCTTCTTGTCCTAATCTTCTTCTTAATATTTGATTCTCATTTTGAAGTAATTTTATTTGTTTTCTTAATTCAACTATTTCACTTCCTGTTAATTTTAATGATTCTTTCTTATCATCAACTTCTTTCATCATTCTATGTATTAATTCTTGCTTTTGACTTAATTCCTTTGATAAAACATCCCATTTTTCCTTTTCTGGAATATTTGCCATATTCACTGTGAAATTATCCATTGCTTTTTTTATTATATTTTCTTTCACTTTATCATAATCAATATCATCAATATCTTTTCCATCATTATTTATACTTTCTGGTAATTCTTCTATTGGTCTTACACTCATTTCTACTATTCCTCTTGAATGTGATATTGCAGAATATATACTTTGATCACTTAACCATATTACTTTATATGGAATTATATCATGGTTTTTACTAAAGAAACTTGTTTTTAAATTTTCTTCAGATACTAATACATCTCCTGCTATTACATTTGGCATTGAATGATTTGATATTGTTTTTCCATCTCTAATTACAACGAAGAATGTCAAATCTTTATCTAACATTATTCTAGGTATTATAAAATTACATATTGCATTATATGCATTCTTTATGTGCTTTGGTGGTATTTTCATTGTGTTTGATACAAATAATGAATATGGCTGATTTTTATGGTAATTGAATACATTTGTTATATGAGTTTTACTTTTTAATTCTATTGACAAATAAAAATTATCGATTGGTTTATATTTATCAGTTGTCATTATTAAATTACATCTATCTGTACATTGAGGTAAAGGTTCAAAAATAACATTAGTACAAATAATATTGCAGAAACTTTCACTTAATTTATATACAGGAGAATCTTCTAAAGTGAAACTGATAAATAAATGACTTCTTTTATCTTCTTCTTGTTCATCAGTATCAAGTAAGAAATCACAGTGAATAGGATGAAAAGGTCTAAGAGAAGTAATAGGAAAAGAGAATTTTTGTAAAGGATTCATTTGATATCTGTCTTTTAATAACACAGTAATAAAACCATCAATAGTAGTTAAAGAAGAAGGAGGATAAAATAATAATTGTTGATTCCAAATAGGAAATCTATTATCTTCTATACATGGAGTCCTTACTGCAGTTACTTGATTTATATCTGTATTCTCATACATTGTCCATCCTATTTCTACGTATGATGAAGGTAAATTTTTTTCTGTTGTTTTATTAAATGGTAAATTTACTGCTGATCTAACATCAATTCTTAATCTCCAAATAAATTTTTTTGTAAAATCCATTTCTGGTAAAAGTTGAGTTTGATCATTTTGTGTTTTCTCCTTTATATCGTCAGGAACAATTATTTCATTTAATAATCTTAATTGAACAATTAATTTACCAACAACAGCATTTTTATCACCTCTTTGTCTGAATAATTCAATATTTTTAGTAATAGGAGCATTTGCAATATTAGTTAAATCTCCTGTTAAAGGAGCTAATTCTAATTTATTTTCTCCTAATAATTTTGCTTGTCCTGTTCCATTTTTATCTCTATTATTTGATGAATCAACAACATTAAAGGCAGAAAAAATTAATGCTTGATGAATTATTAAATCATAATGTTGTAAAGGTAAATAAAATTTATTATCTTCAAATGATGGTGAATCTGTATTTTTTGATACTCTTGTTCTTCTCTTTTCTTCATTTCCATCTAATTGAACTACTATAAAATAATTAAATGGTTTTGCAAATTTTGCACTTTGTACTATTATTTCTATTGTCTTTTTTGGCTCTTGGTTAATTATTTGAGGAGGAGAAGATTCTCCGTTTCTAGGAATGAATGCAAATGAATTTTTATTATTTATTAATTGACTGTTATTTGGCATTTCATTTTCTTGAGATGACATTTTTTTTAAGGTGTTTATTATATTTGGTATATTATATTTATTTATATATGTTATTTTTTTTTTATTTTATTTGAAAAATATTTTTTTCTTATGTATATATATATATTTTTATTTTTGATTTATTTTTTTTTGCTATTCATTTATTCATATTTATATTGTTATTTATGTTATTTTATGGAATTTCAATAAAAGAATTTCCAGAATTTAAAAGACAAAAAAAAGAATTTATATTTTTAATATTTTTAAATATGATATTGTAAATAAATAATGACAAGTAAATGGGAAGAGAAAAAATTAAAAGGAAATGAAGAATTTCGTAAAAAAAACTATTTAAGTGCAGTAGGATTATATACAGAAGCAATTCAAATAGATCCATCTCAAGATACCTTATATAATAATAGAGGATTATGTTTTATGAATTTAGATAATTTAGAAAGAGCAAAAGATGATTTAAAACAAGCAATTTCATTAAATCCAAAAAATGTGAAAGCTTTAAAAAGATTAGGAATAGTAAATTTACAACAAGGAGAATTACAAGAAGCTTATATTTATTTTAAAAGATGTGTTGATATTGAACCTAATGAAATTTTACATAAAGAAGAATTAAAATTATGTGAAGAATTAATTGATAAAAAAAAAGAACTTGATAAATTAAAATTTGTTGAAAATGATTGGAATAAATGTCTTGAAATTTCAAGTAAATTAATTGAAAAATGTAAGAAATGTTTTGAGATTAAATTAATTTATTTTCAAAGTTTAATTCAAACATTTAATATTGATAAAGGATTAAAATATTATAGAAATAATTTTAATCAAAACGAACAAAATAATGAAGAATTACAGTTTATTTTAATTAATGCATATTTCATAGATGGTAAATATGATAAAGCAAAGCAATTTTTAATTAATTTATTAAGTAGAACACAAGATAATAAATTAATAGCAAAAACTAATAAATTAGCCAAAAAATTAGAAGAAATTCAAAAAGAAAAAGATAAAGCAAATGAATGTTTTAAAAATAATAATTTTGATGAAGCAATAAATAAATATACTAATTTACTTTCAATGGATACAAATAATAAATTATTTAATGCATTAATATTATCAAATAGAGCATTATGTTATTATAAAAAAAAAGAATTATTTAAAGCACTTCATGATATAAATTCTTCAATTAAATTAAATGGAAATTATTGGAAAAGTTACCGAAGAAGAGCCAATATTAATATAGAATTAAAATATTCAGAACAAGCAAAAGATGATTTAAAAAAAGTTTTAGAATTAGATCCTTTAAATAAAGAAGCAATATCATTATTAGATGATATCCAAAAAGAAGAAAGAATGTCAAAAAAAAGAGATTTTTATAAATTATTAAATGTAAATAAATTTTCATCTCAAGATGAAATAAGAAGAAATTTTAAGAAATTAGTTATTAAATGGCATCCTGATAAAAATAATCAAAGTGAAGAACAAAAAGAATATGCTGAAAAAATGTTTAAAGATATTAACGAGGCATATTCTATTTTAAGTGATGAAAAAAAAAAACAAATTTATGATAATGGAGGTCATCCAGATGATCCTAATAGTGAATTTTATTCTAAAGCTGAACAAGATAGAACTAATAATTTTAGTGAAAGTAGCTATAAGAAGAAAAGAAGAGAAAGAACAAGAGATAAGTATTAAATTTATGTAATATAGAGTATAATAATAACAAAATTAATATTTTTAATGTTTTATTTTTTATTTATTATTTTTTTAATATTTTCATATCAATTTATCTCTTTTTTTTATTTAGAAAAATAAAATATATACTTTAAACAATATGAATTTAAAAATAAATATTTAAAAGGAAACAATACTAATGATATTAAAAAAAATAATATAATATATTTATTACATATATTTTATATTATTTGCTAATTCAAAATTATTTTAAGTCTATCAATTCAAATATTCCTGATTTTTCTAATTGATTTCTAAATGCTAATATTTCATTTGCATTTAAATTCCCATTATGTCCACAAGTCAAAGAAACTAAATTTCCTCTTTTTAATAATTTTAAATTTTTTTCATAATCATTTATGTAATTTTCAGAAAACATTATTTTATTTGATTCATTTTCTGAATTAGTATTTTCTAAAGGTAATTCTTCAGGTAAAAATTCAATTTCATTTGGATAATTTTTTTCATTAACATTTACTTTAATTAATTTTAAATTTTCTAATAATTTCTTTAAATAATGTTGAAATTTAGAAATACTATTTACTATTTTATATTCTTTTATTGCATTTATTTCTTGTGAATTAATTATATTTTGTAAATCAACTATTATTTCTTTGACAATATATTCAACTCCTTTTGTAGAGAAAAAACTTATATTTTGATAAGTATGTTCAATTCCAAAAATTAAAAAATTATTAAAAAAATTTGTTATAAATAAATCTTTTCTTCTTTTATCAGGAATTTCTAATAAACTTTCTAATGAATCTCCAGCACTTATAAATTTATCTAAACAATTTTTCATTTTACTTTTAAGAAACTCAATAGCATTTATTTTTAAAGGACTATCTAATAAATTAAAATATTCAGATTGATTCTCTTTAGAAAATAATTTATTTTTTAAATTTTCAAAAAATGAATTTTGTCTTTTAAAATCTTTATGATTTAATCTTTCAGAAATATCAATTAAACATTCTTTAAAACCTTTAATATCATTATTATTATTATTAAATAATAAATCTAAAGCATTATCATAATGAATAAACTTTTGTTTTTCATTAGTATTAATATTATAATTATTTAATTGTAAAGAAACATCATTATTAATTTCAATATTTATACTTAAATAATTTTTAATTAAATAATCAGAAACAAGAGTTTTCAAAGAACCAGTTTCTCTAACTATATTATCTTTAGGGTCATTTAAAATAATTTTATAAGAATTAGCATTAATAAAATTTTCAATTGTTCTAGTTTTAGGAAAGCAAATAAATTTAAATAAATAAAATAAAAAATTTCCAAAACAATAATCTTTAATAATGTAATCAATTTGACCAAAATTTCTATCACTAATTAAAAGACAAATTTCAGGTTTTTTAAAAGCTAAATAACAAGAAGGAATTCCACCAACAGAAATTCCATGAACTCCAATTTTACCATATTTATTCCAAGAAATTATTTCATTATATAATTCTAATATATCACTTTTAATATTATCTATTGAAACTTTACCTGTACTATAACCATAACCTCTATAATTCCAACAAATAATATCTATTCCTTTTTCTAAATAAATATTTAATTTTAAATTTTTTGAAAAAGATTGATAACTCGCTCCATTTGGACTACATATTATTATTAAATTATTCTTTTTATTTATTGGAGTATTTATTGATTTTATTATTATATAATCTATTTTTTCATTATCTTTTGTTTTTAATAATCTTTCTTCAAAATTATATAATTTTGATAATTCTACTTGACTTTGTTTTAATGAACCTAATAAATCATTTGTAAAATAATTTTCATATGCTTTGATACTATACCATGGAAGATCTACATTCATAAATTTATCTAATAGTATATTTATTTCTCTTATTAAATCATATATTTGGAAAAAATTATTTTCAAATATATATTGAATTTCAGGAGGTATTGTTACTATTGTTTCTAAAGATTCTTCTTCTGTTTTCTTTTGAATTTCTGTTGATAATTTTTCTAATATTTTTAATTTATCTATTTCTTTTTTTAAATTTATTAAATAATCATAAAATAAATGCTGATTAGGTGAAAGACCATTATATTTATCATGCATTAATGAAAATATTTCTATATAATAATTTATATTTTCAATACATGTTTCTATATCAATATCAATTCTTATTAATTTTGAATATGTTTTTATAATACTTTTATCTGATAATGATAAAAGAGATTTAAACATTATATTTAATGTTTTTTCAAAAAATAAAGCTTGGTTTATTCCATTAAAATATTTATTTTGTCTATCAATAAATGATACTTGTCCAATGAAAAGGATTTGATAAACTAAGTATCTTAATCCTAAAAGATGCAAACAAATTAATAATAAAATTGATAAAGGATAATAAAAAATAATAAATGATAATAAATAAAGAAATAGTTTTTCTATGTAATAGATTAATAAAAGAACACCAATAATAATACATATAAGTATAAATAATCTAATTTTTGATACTTTCTCTTTTACATTTGTTTTTTGTTCCTCATTTTCTTCTTCAATATTTTCCATATTTTCTAATTTCAAATTATATTGATATAATTATTTAAATTCAATATTTAATAGTTTCTCAACATTTATTAAAAATTTAAATGAATAATTTTGAATTATTATTAGACAAAAAAAAAATTATATTAAAATAAAACAGAATGATGAAAATTATTTAAAAAGAAGAGAAATGTCAATATCAAAAAGAGATAAATTAATCAATGAATATAAAAAAAGAAAATTATTTTATAATAAATTATATTTAACTTCTTTTAAAAAGGTTAGATAATAAAAAAACATTAAAATTAAGTTTTAAAAGTAATAATAGTAATGACAAAACGAATGTTCATTTTTCAGATGAATCTAAAATATTGGATTATAAATATAAAGAATCACCTATATTTGAAATCAGAAAAAATTGTTAATATTAATTTTATATTAATTTTTTTCAATATAAATGAATATACATAATAAATATATATATTATATATTACTTCATTTAATATTCCATTTTATAATTTATATTCATTGATTTAATAAAGTTAATTTGTGAATAGACAATTCTGAAATATTATTTTTTTAAAAAATTAGTTCAAATAAATATAATAAATTTTTTTAAACTTAAAGAAAAATTAAATGCCATTAAAAAAAAGAAAAAGAATAGAACAAATTAAAATTTTTTAAATTTGAAAAAAAAAATTACTTCAAAAAATTACATTTTTTTCAATCCCATAAAACCAAAACCTCCTTCCATTCCAGTATATGAAACAGCAATTTTACTTTGTTCTCCAAGCATAATAAAATCAATAAAAGAAATTCCAACAACATTTCCATTTGAAGATAGAATTTTATTAGTATTTTTTCCTTTATTATGAAAATTATTATTTGGATTAACATTAATAACAACATCTCCATTAACAAGTATTTGAATAGAAGATTTTTTATCATTAAAAAATCCAACATTTAATTCATATAATCCACTTTCAATAATATTAATAAAAGTTTTATCTTTATTCCAAATGAAATTATCAGGTGAAGTATTTATACTTTGAATTTCCCATGGAATAGCATATCCATTTTTTAATTTTCCACTTTTCCAAAACCATCTTCCTAAACAATTTTCATTACATAAAGTGTCATTTATTATTGCTTGATTATCCATTGCATTTGTAAAATCTTCATTTGAACTTTTTTTATCTAATTCATTATGAATTTCTAATAATGCTTTATTTATATCTTCTATTTCTACCTTGTTTTTTATTATATTATATATTTCCTTTGAATTTGCTTTAGTATCCATTTCACTCTTTACATTGTCAAAACATTTGTTAAATGATTTTATTATTGATTCAAATTTTGATATGTCTAATTTTGTTTTTATTTCATTTTCATTTTTCTCAGTTTGTTCTTTTAATAATGATATTTCATTTAATGATATTTCTCTTTTACTTATTTTGTCATTTAAAAGGGAATTTAATTCTTTTTTTGATATTTTATTATTTAATTCTAAAGAATAATTATTTTCAAATTCTTCTATTCTTTTATTTGTTTCTAATATTATATTATTTAGTTCTTCTATTTCATTAGATGATATTTTTTGACTCATATCATTTGTTATTTGAGATAAGATTTCATTCATCTTTGTTATATCTATTTTTTGAGATAAATCATTCTTTATATTTGAAAAATATTTATCATAAGATATTGTTAATTCTGATATTTTTTGATTTATTTCATTTAATGTTTTATCCATTATTCCTTTTGTTTTTTCTAAAATATTTTCATTTTCATTTTCTTTTTTTTGATAAAAAATTTGTAAACTTTCTTTTTCATTATTTATTGAATTTAATATATTTTTACTATCATTTTGTAACAAAGTAAATTTTTCATTTAATTTATCTTCAAATTTTTTTCTACTTCCAATAACATCATTTTTAAATTCATTTATAGTTTCAAACATTTCATTTTTTAATTTATTAATTGAAGAATCAACTTTTTCAATATCAGCTTTTTTAGAAATTCCCAAAGAAACTTTTTCAAAATTTCCAATTTCAACTTTATTATTTTCTAAATTATTAATAACAACATTTAAAGATTGAAATTGAGTTTTAATATTTTCAATTAATCGATCTAAATCATTATCAATATCATCAATTCTTTTTGTCATTGTTGTTTTCATATCTTGAAAAGCATCTGAAATTAATTTAAAATCATTTACTTCTGCTTTTGAATTTAATACTGAATTTAATATATTATCTAAAGTTATTTTATCTACTTTTGTTTCTATTATATTTTTTACATTTTCAAATTCTGAAATATCTAATTTTTCATTTATTATATTTTTTAAAGTATATAAATCATTTTTATCTAATTTATTATTTAATATTATTTCAATTTCATTCTTATTTACTTTATTTTCTAATGATTCTATTATAGTATCTTTATTTGCTTTTTTATTTAAAGCATTATTAACATCAATTAAATTTGCTTTTTCATCTAAAATTTTTTTAATATTATTTAAATCTTTATTCAAAGCAAAATTATTTATTTTATTATTAAAATTTTTATTTAAATCATCGTAATTTAATTTTAATTCATTAATTTCATTATTAAAATTTCTATAATCAACTTTATCATCGATTAAATTTTTAATATCTTCTAAAGAAGGTTTACTATTTAAATAATATAACAATTCACTTTTGGAAATTTTATCATTTAATAAATTTCTAGTTTCTTCAATAGTTGATCTATTATCAATAGCAGAAGATAAATCACTAAAAGCTCTCATAACTTCAGTAGTATTTGCCTTTAAATTTATCGCAGTATTTAATTCATTTTTACTTGCTTTTGATTGTAATACCTTCTCCATTTCTCTTAATCCTATCCCTTGATTTCTTACAGTTTCTGTTAATGATTTTATACATAATCTTATTATATCTTGAATGTTACGCCAATCACTTAATGACTATAAATTTTTTTTAAATTATTATATATTTATATATTTTATTTATATTTAGAGTTTTACACTTAGTAATGTTTCTACTTGAATTGGTATATAGGCGTCTTCTTCTGTGGTTTCTATGTTGTTGTAAGTTTTCTGATTTGTGTTTTGATTCTGGGTTTCTATATAGGTGTTCATTTTTTGAAATTATTTTTTTTAAATTTTAATTTAGATTTATTTTTTTTTAAATATGCAACAATTTTAAAATAAATAGTATTGTTTTAAATATTTTGAGATAATATTTCAATGAGAATTAAAAATTATATCACTATTTAAAAATTTATCTTGAATAATATTCTCTAATTGATTATTTTTATCATTAGAAATATAATATACAAATTATTAATATTTGAAAAAAGGAAGAATAAGTCTTAATCAATAATTTTCCTATAAATAATTATATTATTTACTTTTAAAAGAATTTAAAATTAATTTTTAATATAAAACATTTTTTCAAAAAAGTTAATATTTATTAAATGTTAAAATTTATTATCTTTTGTTTAATAAATTTATCTTTGTCTTCAACAGAATATAATTTTACAAATATAGAATCATACAAATATATAGAAGTAAATTTAGATAAAGAAGATGCATTTTTTGAATATCTTGAAACACAAAAAAACATTAAATTTGAAATTTTCGAACAAAGTTCAAATGCCCAACTATATACAGTATATCAGTATATAAACAAAGAAGATGTTAAATTTAATGAAACAAGTAAACAATATGAAAATTATAAATCAAAAAATCAAGTAAAAAATTTGGAGGTGTTTCAAAAAGAGGCCAATTTTTTTGTTATAACAATTATAAATACAAATGGCAATATAAATTTAAAAAAAGCAACAATTCCAAAATATTTTACATTTATGCCTGAAATACCAAAAGATAATTTTAATATTAATAGTAAAATTGTACAATATAATAAAATTAATGAATATAATAATATATATGTTGAAATTAGCTTTTCTTCATTATTTAATTATTTGACAATTTTTTCAGGTGGAAAAGATCTTATTTTTTCAATGAAAGATGAATCATGTTATTCTAGAATATGTAATTTTGAAATAGGAAATTATAAAAATAATAATTCATTAAAAGCAACAATATATGAATTAAATATAAGAAATACTGATATAGAATCAAAAGTAACTCCAAGAAAAATATATTATTTATTATATAATAAACCATCGAATCCAATTAATTATTATGGAAATAATTATACGAAATATTTTTATTTTGAATCAATTGATTATTCTTATTCTTTAAAAGACCAAGATTACATAAATCAATATATTGAATTAAAAGAAGGTGCAATTGTATATTATACTCATCCAAATAATTTAACAACAATATTAATGAATTCTGGTACAATTTCAATAAGTTCTGTTCCTCAATTTTGGTATTCTTCAAATTATAAAGAAAATTATTATATTATATATTTCCTTCCAAAAACTAATCTTTTAAATTCTAATATTTTAGAATTTAATTTAAATTATGGTTATCATGAAAATTTAATGGGAGATATTTCTATTATTGCAGTTAAACCAACTCAAATCATTTATTATCCTCAAACTTTTGAATATAGTGAAGTTAAAGATTCTAAAGTTCCTAAAATTATAAGAATTACTTTTGATAAGAGTTTAAACGATAAATTATTATTAGAATTTCCTAAAAAAACACAATGTACTTATGGTACTTTATTTACTGATGATACTTTTATACCTCCTTTTGATTGCTCATTTATGGAAATTGATTCTAGTTATCAAGAAAAAAATTTAACAGTTATTTTTAAAGATTTAATACAATTTAAAACCAGTAAAAAATTTAATTTTATTACTTTACAAGAATATGAATTAAAATATTTTTCTTTTGAAGAACAACAAAATGAAATTGCTTTTAAATTTAAAAAGAAATATGCTACTCAATATATTTATATTAATTTGTTAAATCCAAATAAAAATTATAAATATTATATATATAAAACAGAATCAGATATAAAATATGATCCCTTACAAAAATTATATTTAAATTATTTTTTATCAGGAAATTTAGATTATATGATAAATTTCATACCATCATATATGAAAACTGAAGTAATAATAATAATACAAAAAGTTTCAAATGAAATTTTATATTCAGATTATATTACTATTAGAGAAGGTATAATTGATGTTACAATTAATAATCCTTATTCTTTTGATAAATTTCAAAATTTAAGTTATGTTGTTTTTCAATTTAAATCAAAAGAAAATAAAAAATATAGAATTGAAACAAATACTGAATTTGGAGGATATAATCAAACAATAAACAATTCTCTTTCAATTCTAAATAATAATTTAAATGATTCTATTGTTTGTCAAGATAAATATTGTTTATTTAAATTTGAAGGAATTGAAACTCAGTATTTAAGTGTAATTACTAATATTTTACCGAATGATAAAAATTCTAATATTTCTAAATTAATGTATATTTTATTTAATGAAGATGTAAATGAATATAAAATGGAAAATAGTTTATCTTCTAAATTATATTTTATATCATCATTTCAATATATCTTTAAAATAATGGATGAAGAAATAATAAAGAAATTAAATGAAGCAAATGAAGGAGGATTTGTTTTAAAATTAAATAAAGATGATTATTCAAAATATAATATGGATGTAATATATATAAATGATTATTCTATAACTCCAATAGTAAATATTACAAAGACTTCAAAATATGATTATTATTATTATTATATAACTACAAATTCTACTGAATATAAATTTAAAATAATAAGTTCATTTACATTTGATAAACCTTCATTTTTTTCTTTTGCATATATTTCTCCTATAACAATAATTAATTTCCCTATAAATATTAATATTCCTGATACTCATTCTGAAGGAATTCCAGTTTTTGGAAGATTAGTTAAAAAAAATTTGAATAGTGATATTGAATATATTGTTGGAGTTTACAACACAGCTAAATATACTGAAGGTAAAATTATTAATAATGAAGGAACTGGAATAAATACTTTTAATAATGTTGTTAAATATCAATTTGCAAAAAATTATCCTAATGAAATATATACTTTTATTTTTCCAAATCATCCTCAAATTGTTTTTGGAGAAATAAATGGTGAATATGTATATACTGAAAAAAGAGAATATATAACTATAAATTATAATTTTAAAAAAGGAGAAAATAAATTTTATATTAGATTATTTAATCATCCTAATATTAATACTTGTAGTTATTTAGATGGAAATGAAAATAATCTAATTAATATATATAATTTAGGTTATTTAGGTGATATAGGTTATTTAGCTAAAGGAGAAAAAATAAATAGTAATTTTATTTGTTTTGAATTAGGAAATCCTGATATTTATAAATTTAACAGCACTGAAAATATTGATAGTCATTTTATTATATTTGATCCAACTTTAAAAGAAGAGAAATTAACTTTGAAAAACCGTAAATTTTTTATACCAAAAAAGAAAACAATTTATTTCTTAGAAAATGAAATTGAATATGAAATTTTTAGAATAATAACAAAAGAATATACAAAAAATGCAATGACAATATATTATAGTAAAACAAGATATGAATTAACATCTAATAATAATTATACATTTATAAGAGAATATAATAAATTAGAATCAGAGAACTATAATTTTTCATCATCTATAAATTCAATGATTATAATGACAATATTAAAAGGAAAAATTTATGAAGAAATAATATTACAAAAAAACGAATCAACAATATCTTTAAATAATAATAGTGTAGCTTTTGAATTATTATATGGAACAAATTTTTCATCTTATATAATAGTAGTAAATAATTATGAAACAAAATTTTATTATAAAGTTTATGAAACAAATGAAACTCATTTTGGAAAATTACTTCCTCCTCAATTTATAAGCCAGCCTGGTGTTGTTAATGTTACTCAAAATAAAAGTCAAAATATACCTATTAAAAATCCATATTTTGAAGGAAAAACTCCAAATCAAAAATATATTTTTGTAATGTCTTATCAACATGATTTTGAAAAAGAATTTAATCAGAAGAATAATTATTCTTTACAATTAATATATGTTCCTATTGAAAATCATGATTATGAATTATTAAATGAAAGTTCTTTTAATATTATTGATCAAAAAAATATGAGTTCTAATTATTCAATTGGAAAAGGAAAAGAAGGAATGCTTTTAATGACTTTATCTAAATTTACAGATATGAATATTTTAAATGTAAAAGCTAAATTGTCTTCTACAGATTATGAAAAACCCATTGAAATAAATAAAAGATATAATCAATTTATTGAAAAAAAAAAATTATTTAAAGAATTACAATATGATTTTAATGTAATTCCTTTAAGTGAAATTTCTGGGAAATATTCTTGTATTGAATTAAGTTTTAAATATGTTCAAAATATAAAAGAAAGTTTTGATATTTATAATTCAAAAATATTAAATGTTAAAATGAATTCTAAAGGATTAATAACTTTTGATTCTTTAAAAAAAAATAATGTTAAATATGAAATTTATATTACTAATAAGACAGAAGAATATAAAAAATTATTTGAAAACGATTGTTTTTTACTTGAACAAAAAAAAAAATTTAAAAATAATAATGAAGGATTAATATTATATTATGAAGTTAATGACACTCAATTCAAATTAGATAAAATTGAAGGAAATTATTTAATTAATGTTGTTGGAATTGATTTAGATTATCATATGAGAATAATATATAATTCTTATAAATATGAAGCTTCAAGTTATTTTTATCTTTTTATCATTTTAATTGTTTTTATTTTTATTGTTATTGGTTTTATCATTTTGATAAAAATACATAAGAAAAAAGAATTTAGTATTAGTACATTAATGAATGGTCCTTTTGAAAGAATGTTACCTTAATATTTTTTTATTTAAAATAATTTTTAATTATTTTAAAATTTGATGAGTTAAATTAGATTAATATATTTAAATGTTTAATTTTTTTATGTAAATCTTTAAAATTTCGATTATCTTTGACGTTGACTTCAATTTATTTTATACATTTATAATGAAAAAAATATTTGGATAAAAGTCTCAAAATCATTCAAAAAAATAATATTTAATATAAAATATTTCTTAATTCAATTGATTTCTAATCTTAATTAATAATTTACAAGTTGTTAATAGGTTCAATTATCTATTAAATTTAAGAAATGAATTAACAACGATTTAATATTTTAATTGATAACCTAATTATATATAAATAATTTATTATTAAAAAGATTTCTTTAGTGTTTTAAACGATTTTTTTAACCAAATTATGAGATTTACAATGAAATCACCTATTCTAAAATAACAACTTTCTTTTGAATTATTTTTATTTTGAATATAATTAAAAATTATAAAGATAATATCGAAAAATCCTTTTTAATTAATAAGGTTTTACCATTTTGAATATATTATCGTGCAAAATTATTTTTAAATAATAATCAAAATAATTAAATTGTTATGTAAAAAAAAATACATTATAATTAAAAAAAATAAGGTTATAAAAATATAGATAAACATCAATAAAAATAAAAAAATTAAAAAAATATCTGAAAAAAAAAAAAAAAAAAATATAAAAAAAATGAGATTCTTAATAATATCATTGTTATTAATAACTCAAATATTCTCAGCCCCAGCTCAAGTATGGGTAAGATCAGGAACAGGATTACGTGATGTGAGTTACCAATGGAAATTACAAGGAATGAAATATGGTTGTTTATTTATGGCATGTTGTGCAATGGGAGGACTTGCAAATGATCAACAAATGCTTCAAGCTAGAAAATGGGCAATTTCACAAGGTCTTATTAGAGAAGATACTTATTGTAATTATAATTCTCACTATATTGCACAAAAAATTTCTCAATATTTTGGTACCACTTATCATTCAAATTATAATACTAAAAAAGGATGTGGACATTTTTGGCTTGTTGATCAAAATGGAAGAGAAGTTTTTAATGCTTCTGGACTAGGAAGAACTGGATGTTAATTTTTTGGAGTTTTTATTTTTAGAAGTTTTAATTTTTTTATTTTTTTTATTTGATAAAATATTCATTTAAAAAGAAAAATTAGATTTCATCAAAAAATAAAATTGAATTTTTATTCCTAAATGAATAATATGAATATAAATTATTTTATATATATATATATTCTAATTTTTGATTGTTTTCTAATATTTATCCTTTTTCGTATTTTGCTTTTTTTTCTAAGTTAACCTATCTTTTATTTTTTCATCTATTTATAAACAACCTTATTCTGTTTTATGTTTTATTAATGATACTGATATTTTATTTGAATAATAATTTTATTTTATATTATTAATATTTTTGATTAAGAGGTAAACTTTTTAACTATTTATATTAAGTTTCATTGTTATCGTATTTCTTTTGAAAAAAGATAAATATTTAAATTAAAAACTTAATAAAAATTTTAATATCTATAGGAAAGAAATCATTATTTAATTATTGCTTTTAAAAAAAATAATAAATGAATAAAAAGAAGAATAAGTCAACAAGAGAAAAAAGAAGAAGAATGCCAAATGAAAATAAAATAGAAGAAGCTAATATTTTAGGGAAAAAAGTAGAAAGAGAAAAGGAAAGGGATGTAAAAAGCAAAAGTAACATAATAAGAATATTAATAGAACCAATAATAAATAAAGAAAAAAATAAAAAGGTAAAGAATAATTCGGAAAAAAAAGGAAAAATAATGAATATTAATAAAGAGAAAGAAGAGAGAAAAAAAGTAGATAATACTAAGAAAATAAAAACATTAACATATAGACAAAGTCAATTAAATAAAAATTATAAAACATTAAAACAACATAAAGATGGAATTAATTACTTATTACAATTAAAAGATGGAAGATTAGCATCATGTTCATGGGATAAAGCATTAAATATATATGATAATAATTTATTTAAATTAGAATTATCAATAAAAGATAATTCAGATATAATATCTTCATTTACAGAATTAAACGATGGAAGAATAATAATTTGTTTAAAAGATAATAAAATGAAAATAATAAAATTAATTAAAGATGATGTATATCATGTGGAACAAATAATAGAAGAACATAAATTTGATGTTTTAAAAGTAATAGAAATAAAAAATAATGAATTAATATCTATTTCAAAAGATAATACTATGAAAATATGGTTATTAAATAAAGATAATTTATTTGAATCTGTCACTACAATTTTTTATCAAAACCTGAGTATTTCTTCTAATATTTTAAAAATAAATGAAAAAGAATTTGTTACTTCTTCAGTTGGAGATAAAAATTTAAAATTTTGGAGTTCATATAATTATTCTAATTTTGTTACTTTAAATAACATTGATACTGATTTTGGATTTAATAATTTATGCATTTTAAATGATAATATTTTATGTGTTGGGGGAAGTTATTCAAAAGGTTGTTATTTAATCAATTTATTAACTCATCAAATTATTAAAAATATTTTAGCACCTAAACAAATTATTTCTGTTGTTAAATGTTTAGATGGATTATTGTTATGCTCTGTTTTAGATGAAAATAATTATTATTCTATTGTTAAGTATAAATATGAAAATTTTAATTTTGTTAAAGTTTTTCAAAAGGAAAAAGCTCATGATAGATTAATTAATTGCTGTATTGAATTAAATAATGGAATTGTTGCTTCTGGAGGTTATGATTCTTTAATCAAATTGTGGGTTTAATTTAAATTTTGAAATGGTGATGGTATTAATATATAAGATTTTTCTTTTATTTGAAATATTATTACTATATATTTGTTTTATTCTAAAGATAAATAATTCAATTATCTTTTTTTTGATTTTTTATATATCATTAAAAATAAATAATTAAAATATAAAATAAATAATTAAAAAAAAATAATTTTTCCTCAGAAAAAAATATATTATTTCAATTTATTAAAATAGAAATATATAATGAACACAGATTAAAAAATATACCTTAATGTTTTGAAGAAAGTTAAAAATTTTAATAGATTTAATTGAATAATTTAAAGATAATAAATAAAAGAGAAAAAATAATTCCAATATTTATTAAGATATAAAAAAAATGATTGGGAAATTTCAGCTATTAGAATTGATAAACTATGTATATTCTTTTAATAAATTATTAAAAAAATTTATATAAGAAAAAAATATATTTATTTATTTTTAATAACAAAAAAATAATTAAAAACATATTGATTTTTAATTTCCTTTAATTAAATTATTTCCTGCATTTTGAAGTGAATTTTCATTTAACTCACTTATATTTTTTTCTCTATCAAAATATTTATAACCAAAAGAAGGAGAAGGATTTAAAATTGGATTATGTTTTAAAAAAGTATTTCCAAGAAGATCAGAGGAACTTCCTTTATTATATGGATTAACATTAATTTCTTTTTTTTTAAAATAATTATTTTGAATTGTTAATAAATTATAATTTAAAAATTTTTTTTGTTCTTGTCTATAATTATAATAATCATCACTTGCTTGTTTATAAAATAAATCTGGATTTGTTATTTCATTTGTTCTTCCTTTCATTATAAAATCATCTCTATAATTATTTGATAATTGATATGATTGAGAAACTGGAATTAAATTCACATTATTATTATTATTTAAATTATTATTATTTATGCTATTACTTAAATTATTATTATTATAATTATTATCATTTAAGTTATTATAATTATTATTTATGTTATTATTTAAATTATTATTATTATAATTATTATTTATGTTAATTCCATAATTGTGATTAAAATTATTTTGAAAATTATTATTTTGTAATGGAGTTCTATATCGCATATTATTAAATCTATTTTTTTTCATATATTCAAGATAATTTTGAGAATATCTTTCAATTTCTTTACTTTTATTTTGAATATAACCTTTATAAGATTTTACATTTCTATCATTTTCAAAAGTAAAAGTTGGTTGTTCTTCAATAAAAGCATTGGGATCATATTCATCAAAAGTATTTTTTTTTCTTTTAAAACTAAAAGAGGGATTTACATAAAATTGTCTAAATTTTATTGGATTTTGATTTTGTCCTAAATTATCCATTAATTGATTTTCCGTTTCATTATTATTCGTTTTTGAAATATTTTGTTGATAATTATTTAAATTTTGATTTGTTTGTTGAATTGTTTGCTTAAATTGTTAAAATATATATTATTTTACATATGGATTTTGTTGGTAATTTGAATTAGAAAAATTATTTGGATTTATATTTGAATAATTCGGTTTGTTAAAATCCATTTTAATCAATTTTTATATTTAATATTATTTAAGTTATATAAAATAAATATTTTTTTATGAAATAATATTTATTTAACCTTTTTATATTTTTTATTTGGTTTTTAATGAATTCTATATTTATTATATATTTATTTTCTCTTTTTAAATATTTCAATTCTTATCTTTTATTCCCTATTTTTTCAAAGGAAAACCCAGAATTAAATTATATTGAAAATTTAATAAATAGTAGTATTTACACAAATATAAGTATTGGAACACCAATTCAAACAATTCCAATGAATATTAAATTGGATGATAAATATTTTTATATATCAGGAAATGAAATTTCAATTCATAATTATGAAGAAAAAAAATCATTAAGTTTAAATAAAAAAGAAAGTCAAAGGAATTTTTATGATGGGAATTTAAAGAGTGGAATAATATCAAATGATACATTTTATTTTGTTTCAAATAAAGAAAAAAATATAAAAAAAGAAAAATTTGGATTTATTCTTTCAACAAATTTATTAAATATGACTAAACCAAATGTTTTAGGATTAAAAATAAATCCAACATCATATTATGATGATGGATGTTTTATGTATTATTTAAAATATAATAATTTAATAGAATATTATATTTTTACAATGAAATTTTTAGATTTCAATAAAGGAGAATTATTAATTGGAGAATATCCTCATGATTATAATTCAAAAGATTATAATGAAAATAATTTTGTTACTGCAAGAACTGGAAGAAATAGTTATTATCCTATATGGGAAATTTCAATTTCTAATATTTTTATTAATGAAGAAATTCTTGAAGAAAATAATTATGGAAGTTTAGATATTGAAAGTGTATGCTTAGTTGGTAATAATATTTATCAAAACAAAATTTATGAATCGTTTTTTAAACAATTAATTAATAATAATATGTGTTTTGAGGGACATAGTAAATTTAGTGATGAATTTTTTTATTATTTCTGTAAAGAAAATGTTAATATTAAAAATTTTCCAAATTTAAATTTTTATAATAAAGAAATGAATATTTTTTTTAATTTTACTTATGAAGATTTATTCGTTTTAAAAGATAATAATTTATATTTCTTAATAGTATTTAAAAAAAATGGATTTAAAGGATGGAATTTAGGAAGATTATTTATGAAAAAATATTCTTTTTTATATGATACTAATAGAAAATTAATTGGATATTATAAACCTATAAAAAATACTTATTCAATTATATTTACATTTATTATAATTATTTTAGGTATAATAATTATTATGCTTGTAATATATTTAATTTATATTTTGAAAAATAAGAAAAAAAAACTTTTTGCAAGAGAATTAACTGAAGAAATAATTGAAGAACATTTTACAAATAAATAATTTTAACTAATATTTTTATTCTATATTATGAATATTAGAAAAGATTACATATAAATACTTAGTATATTTTTTTTGTTCTGATTTTTTTCTTGAAATTTAATTACTTTTAAATTTTATTTTTTTAATTATTATTAGAAATTTATGTAATCATAAATTTTTATCATTTTCTTCAAAAAAAATGGAAAATTCAGAAATATCAACAATTAAACATTTAATAAATACATGTGAATATAATTCAGCACAAATATTATTAGAAAAGAAATTTAAAAAAGATCCAAACAACGTAGAAATAATAGATTTATTATCAGAAGTATATTTTAATCAAGACAATATAGAAGGAGCTAAAAAATTAATAAAAAAGAGTATAAATTTATCTCCAAATTCAAATCCAGAAAAATATATGTTATTAGGTCAATTATTAAATAACCCAGAGGATTCAGTTAAATTTTATAATAAAGCAATAACCTTATTAAAAGAACAATTAAAAAATAAAGTAGAAGATAATAATGAAATTAAAGAATCAATTGCAAGTGGTTTAGCTTCAATAGCATCATTATATATGACAACAAATTTATGTGAAAAAAATAATGCTGAAGAAATATGTGAAAATTGTATTAAAGAAGGATTAATTATTAGTCATAATAATATTGATATTTTATTACAATTGTCAAATTTGAGAATTTTGAGAAAAAGAGATAAAGAAGCTAAAGAAATTTTAGATAAAATTATGAACTTAATTAATATTAATGATGTTACTAATGATAATTTTCCAGATCATGATATTTTATTAAATATTGCTAATAATTACGCTGAAATTAACTGTTATGCTGAAGCTATTAAATTATTAAGTATTTTAGTTAAAATTGATGATGAAGATTTAAATTGTTGGTATTTAATGGCTTTTGATAATTATCTTTGTGGAAATTATAAAGAAGCTTATGAATTAGTTGAAAAAATTTTTCACATATATAATAATAATCCTAATCATTTTTCTGATTTTCAAGATGTGATTTCTGCTAGTGAAGAATTAAAAAATAATTTAGAACAAAGACAACAACCTTTAAAAAATAAACATGAAGAAATATTAAATTATAATGATAATAAATCATCAGATGATGAGGAAATGCAAGATTAAAAAAAAAGAATAATATATATATTAAATAAAAACAATTTAAAATAAAATATAAATTCTTCTAAATATTTTTATTGTTTTATTTTCGAATATACTATTTATTTATATTTTTTTTCATTTAACATTTATTTTATATATAAAGTTTAGGAAAATTTATTGAAGAGAATTTTTATTATTTAAAATTATTAAATTATTAATAATTAATTTCCTAAAAATTATAATGATTTTTTTTATTTTTTAAAACAAAAATTTGACTTTTGCATTTAAATAAATGTTTATTTTCATCATATATATCATATATAGTTTTTGGTCTTGTATTACATAAAGGAATTTTATTTTTATTCATTTCAAATATATTAACAATTTTAATATAATTATTAATATCTTTATTATTATTATTTTTAATTTTACTTCTTTGAATGATTTTTGAAAAAGAATAAAAATTTTTAGAAGGAGATTTTTTTTTATTTTTACTTGAATTTCCTTTTCTTTTAAAATTAGGAAATTCTTTACTTGATATAACATATCTAAAAGTTTCTTTATTTTCAATTATTTTTGTTTTAAATGAAGTATTTATTCCTTGAGATTTATAATTCTTATTATTGATATTTAATTTATCAATTATAAAAGATTTATCATCTATATTTTTCCAATTAATATTTTTATATATTGAATTTGAGAACTTTAATTGTTTTTTTGATTCAAAAGGAAGTAAAGTTTTATTTATTTTAATTGGACAAAAACTTTGATTAATTATATCTGATTTTTCTTCTTCCTTTGTAATAGAATGAATGAGGAAAAATTGATTCATTTTAGTAAAAGAAGAAGAAGGAATTTTATAATTATTATTATAATTCATTGATTTATTATACCTTGAGAATAAAATTTTTTTTTCATTATTAAAATATTTTGGTTTTATTAATGTAAAAATTTCATTGTCCGGACTTATTGTTTCTACTTGGGATTTATTCATAAATTCTTTTATATATTTTATTGAATATTGATTTTTTGTTTTTAATTTTTTAAAACAATTTTGAATTTCTAAATTTGAAAAATTGATATTTGTTGGAATAAATTGATTTAAATTGGGTTCTTTTAATAAATTATTGTCTTTATCATTAGTTTTCATTGAATTTTCATATATCATTTTATTTTAAATTATTTATTGAATATTATAAAAGAAGCAAAAATGTCAGAAAAAAATATATAAACAATTTTAAATTAGAAAATATATATCAAAAAAAAAAGAAATCAATCTATTAATTATTTTTTTAAATTAAAGAATAAATTTTATTTATAATAATATAAAAAAATAAATGAATGATGGAATAAAAGACTTATCCTGTTTAAATTAAATTTAGAAAAAGTAATTTCAATTCCAATAAACATTAAAACAGAAAAAAGAGAAAAATTAAAATCAATAAATGAAAATTATTATAAAATCAAATAGAAAATTTACAATTATAAAAAGAAGATTTAATATCAAAAATTCTTCAAATTCTGAAATTTATCAGGAAAAGAATATAGAGAAAATAAATTTGCTCCAATAAAATATGATGAAAATAAAGTAATAAATACATTACAAAAAGATTTATTAGATTATCAATATTATATTAATGAACAAATGTCAAAAAAAAATATATTATAGAACAATTAATAGCTTATATTCAAATTTCAATAAATGAAAGATTAGAAGATATTGAAATTAAAATTTATGGTTCTTATGAAATTGGATTAAGTTTACCTTAGAATGATATAGATATGATATTAATTCAAAAAATAAGATTTGAAAAATATACAAGGAAATATTTTAACACAATATAATTTTTATTTAATGGGAAAAAATGTATTTTTTCAATGAAATATTATAAAAAAACATAAATTCCTTCAATTAAAATTATTACTTCTTCAGATTTTGGAAATATAAATATTGATATTTCAATATATGATGATAAACATTATGGTTTAAAAAGAGTTTCTTTAATTGAAAGTTATTTATAGAATACAGTGTTTTAAAACTTACAATTATAGCTTTTAAAAAGTATAATAATAAATTACTATAAATTTTATAAAATTATTCTATAATTATAGATTAATTAGTATATATTAATTAACAATTTTCATTTTTTTTTTCAGAATAATTTGGTTCACATAAAATTATTTAAGCTCATTATTTATATTTAATTTTTCATTGAATGAAAAGTATTCCTTATTTGTCTATTACTTTTTTCCATTTTTAATAAAATCATCTTTATCTTTATAAAATATATTATTGGAATTTTGACATTTTTTTTTGAAGCAGATTTGTTTTAATTTTTTTTTGGTTTTTTTTTTATTTATTTAAAATATTATGAAAAAAAAGAAAGAAGAATATGGGACTTTATATGGTTATTCATTTAAAAATGATTCTAATAATAATTCCATATCTGCAAATATAAGGAATTGTGGATTAAAATTATTAAATAATGATAGTATAGATCATTTAATTCCAAATAAAACACTTCCAAGATTATTTAAAATAGGAAGAAATAAAATTATGAATCACAATAGAAACAATTCTTTTATTTTAAAGACAAAAAATAAAATAAAAGAAGAAATGATTCATTTAAGAAAAGAAATAAATAAGCAAAATTTAAAATTAAAAGAGTTAAAATTATCGAATACCAAATTATCAAATGAAAATAATTCAATAGTAAAAATTTTAGATGATGTAATAAATGAAAGTAAAACATCAGAAAATCCAATTAAATTAAAAAGAAATAATAGTCAACAATCAGAAATAAAAATGACAAAAACAACATATAAAATATTAAAGAATATAGATAATGTGTCTTCTATAAAACATAGAATTTTGAATGTTAGAAGTAAATTAAATTGTATTAATTCAGAAAGAAAAGATTTAGAAGAAGAATCAAAAATTATTAAATTAAAGGAAAAAAGTAAAAATTTATTTGATATTATAAATCAAGTTGATGATTTAAAAAAAAAAAATGAAAATTTAGGGAAAAAATTATCTTATTATGAAATTGAAAATCAAATTGAAAATAAAAAATTAGAATATGCTAAAACTTTAAATAAAAAATATAATCAAGAAAATGAAAACTTAGAAAATAAATATAATGAATTATATCAACAACAAATGATTTATAAGAAAAATGTAGATGTTAAATTAGCAAATGAAAATAAATTGAAATATCAATTTAGTTCTTTAAAAAATATTATTAAAGAATTAAATTCTGATATTAATAATCATAATAATAATATATTAAATATTGATGAACTTAAAAATTTAAAACAGAAATCAAAATTAATTGTCGAAGATAATAAAAAAATTTTAAATATTTTAAATGAAGAAAATATAAAATATAATGAAAATATAGAATTGTTATTATTACAAATTCAAGAATTAAAAAATAAA
>JAEEGK010003979.1_pt1 | contig 36456 bp, 39 predicted proteins | sample 8958771 | NCBI WGS metagenome assembly JAEEGK01 (sample SAMN16246547, study PRJNA631951) | gut metagenome | biome: gut microbiome; feature: rumen; material: SC-attached | host: Bos | place: Iran: Karaj | collected 2018-10 | reverse complement strand
TTGAAGCGCTGGGCAGAGCAAAAAAGCTTGGAGCAAAAAGAGCTTACGTCATTTCCGATATGGAATTCTATGAGAGGCTCGGCTTTAGAAAGAAGTATCATTATTCATTTTGGTTTAAAAAATGATATAAATCAGTGAAAAACAGCTCCAAATGAGTGTAACCTCGGGGCTGTTTTTTGTTTGGTGTTAAATTGATAATCGTAAAAAGACAAATTAACTTTGATATAGTTGAGGGAGGGAAAGTCATGATGAACAAAGTAGAAATCCCTAGCCACTTATCCTGGATAAAACGCTTTTTTGGTAGTACCCGGAAAAGCATGTACGATAAAGATGACAGCTTTGGAGGCGAACTTGCAGGATACAAAGGATGGCAGGACGATTTTAGAACTGAAATAAGAAAAGACATCGGAGGGATAAGATGAAAACCATTGGAATTATAGGCGGTATGAGTTGGGAGAGCACCGTGACATACTATGAAATCATAAACAAAGAAGTGATAAGGCATCTTGGAGGTTTTCATAGCGCCAAAATACTAATGTATAGCGTTGATTTTGCAGAGCTTGAAGAAAATATGAAGAATGGCTACTGGCAAGGTAATGCTGTGATACTGGCAGATGCTGCGGTAAGACTTGAAAGAGCCGGGGCTGACTTCATCGTAATAGCAACAAATACGATGCATAAGCTTGTTCCGGATATCGAAAAAGAAATAAGTGTACCGATCCTTCATATAGCAGATGCTACCGCTGATGCAATAAAGCGCGATGGTATAAAGAAAGTTGGGCTTCTTGGGACCAGGTTTACGATGACTCAGGACTTTATTAAAGACAAGCTTGTTGATGCAGGACTTGAAGTTGTGCTTCCTGAGTCCAAAGATATGGAATTTGTAAACGATGTAATTTTCAACGAGCTTTGTCTTGGGAAAGTTTTGGATTCATCAAGAGATGAGTATAAGCGGATTATTGAAGATATGAAGGAAAAAGGAGCTGAGGGCGTGATACTTGGCTGTACCGAGATTGGTATGCTCATAAAAGATGAGGACAGCGCACTTCCGACATATGACACAACAATTATACATGCAACAGCAGCTGCTGATTTGGCACTTGGCTGATTGTTGTAACGGAGTAAGGCAATGAATGGATTTAAGGTTAAAAAAATTGTTACAATAGCGATGGTCACGCTGGCTTTGCTTATTGGTCTTGACTATGGCGTTTCGGTGTACTGCTACAACAATGTATTCGGTAAAAGATTGGATACATATGAGCCAACAGCTCTTAAGGTCTCAGATTTTGAGGGACTAAACGCAACTCATTATGAGTTTGCATCGGACAAGGGACAGATGCTTTCCGGATATCTATATAGCACAGATAAAGAACCTAAGGGGATAGTTGTTATAGCCCATGGATTTGGAGCAGGCCACAATTTCTATATGGAAGCCGCGAACTTTTTTGCCAGGAATGGATACTTCGCCTTTGCATATGACGTCACAGGTAATGATGAGAGTGAAGGCGAGGCTATTGGCGGAATCCCTCAGGGCGTTATTGATCTTGACCATGCGATAAGTTTTGTTGAGGAGAACGATGATTTCCCGGATGTTCCCATTATGCTCTTTGGACATAGCTGGGGAGCATATAGCGCCTGCAGTGTCCTTGAGTATCATCCTGAAGTTGCAGCAGTGATCGCTGTATCCGGATGCAACAAGTCATCTGATGTTTTTGAGGTTGGAGCTAAAGAGCAGGCTGGACCATTAACAGCTCTTATGATGCCCTGTATAAGGATTCATGAGCGAATTAAATTCGGAAAGTATGCAAGTGCAACAGCCATGAAGGGATTTAAAGCCAGCGACGCCAGAGTCATGATAGTTCACAGTGAAGATGACAATGTTGTTGGAATCTCCTATGGGTACGACATTTACTATGACATATACAAGGATGATGCCAGGTTTTCTTTTATGAAGCTTAAAGACAAGGGTCACAGCTATGTATTTAATGACATGACTTATATTGACGAGTTTAATGCCGAATTTGATAAGTGGCTTGAAACCCTTGACTATGATTATGCTACCGGTGAGAACCGGGATAGGTTCGTTTCTGACAAGGCAGACTATATACATAAGAATCTTGACAGGACTAGGTGGAGCAATAAGCTTAATAATGAGATGTTTGGTGAGTTTTTAGAATTCTATGACCATGAAGCTGTCATTCAGACAGGAAGGATTACTGCAGGCTGGATGCAGGTTGTATATGGAATGTAATTGAAGGAGAAACAATTGCAGGATAACTATTTACAAAAAATATCTGACCAGTATCAGGTCAGCCAGATAATGAAAACAAACGAAGAGAGCAAAGAGAATGGACTTGTCCTGTCAGAGGAAGAAGCTACAGCCCTAGTGGAAGCAAAAAGAGATACTCTGAGGGAAGAAAGGCGCGTGGAGTTTGGCGATAGCATAAGTCCAAAACTTATTCGAGCTTTCTCGGATTCTTCATTTATCAATCAGGACGATTATGCCCAAACTCTTGCCCGCTTGCAGGAAATCTTTTTCCTGTACAAGAATGAATCCATGGACATGGTTTCAGATGATGAACTGCTTGGTATTATGAAAAACGCCTATGAAAACGAGTCCGGTGGTGATCTTGAATATCTTGAAGGAACAGCACTGGAAGACTTCGCAAGAAGCGTTAGAGCCGGAGAGAACTGGGCTGACAGATATAAGCGTGAAAAACTAAACTTAGGAGACGATTTTGATGAATTATGATCCGGAAGAGCTTATTCCAATAGTTGCGGAATTAACTGATCTATATACTAGAGGCGAGAGTACTTCCGTTACCTATGAGGCAGCGCAGCATCTGATGGAAGCGGTTTTATATTGCATTCATGAAGCTGAGTCTATGAATGCTAATAGTCTGGTAACCTGCCAGCAGGCGGATGCACGAAGCCTGTATGAAGTAGGGTTTCAGGAGGTTGTGGATAAGGTAGAACGTGCCAAGGAAAAGTATAAGGTACTCATTTCTTCATTTTCTTCATATGGCAATCGCAATCTGAATGATACTGTTTTAAAGGCTATTCCGGGGTTCTTCAAGCTTTATTCTCCAAGATTTTCTCCTCAGGAGACGATCATTACGATGGATTATCCTACGGTAGCGCCAATCGAAGGCAAAACGGGAATTGATGCAATTGAAGAATACATTGATAAGATTGCTGCTGAGCAGCGTTTCCTTGCTAAATTTCCACCGGGATATGTTGAGGAGCTGCTAAGATCCTACACATCTGATTACAAGGATCAGTTTTTTAATCTTTCAGAGATAGTTATAAATAAGTGTAAAACAGACCCAATTGAGTGAAACAAAGGGTCTGTTTTTTATTTGGTGATAATGTAATGATTGTGGGATGGTGAGCGATCAGATTAGAGTTAGGGAGAATTAATGTGATGGAAAAAACGAATGAGATTTTTGGAGATGGAAAATTTTATAAAAATGTGCTGGCGATAGCAGTACCTATAATGCTTCAGCAGCTCATACAAAGCATGGTATCACTTATAGATAATTTTATGGTTTCAGGACTTGGTGATATATCAATGTCTGGTGTAAATATTGCAGGTCAGGTGCTTTTTGTGTTTATGGTTTTAATTAACACGATCACCATGACCGGAGGAATATTCCTTACGCAGTTTTTCGGTGCAAAAGACCATGGCGGAATGCAGCAGGCGTTTATGTTTAAACTGCTTGCAGGATTTGTGGCGCTCATTCCATACCTTATGGTGTGCCTTGTATATCCAAGAGAAATCCTGTCACTTATGGTTATTGGAAACACACAGGCGCCTCTTATTCTTGATGAGGCAGTTCCATACATACGAATTATGTCTGTTGTAGGAATTCCAATGTGCATTTCTATGAGCATTGCCAGTTCACTTAGGGATATGGGAAAAGTTAAAACACCTCTTATAGTAACAGTTATTGCTACACTTACAAATACGGTATTCAACTACCTTCTTATCTATGGAAATTTTGGATTCCGTGCACTTGGGGTACGAGGAGCTGCTTATGCAACTGTTATAGCCAGAACACTGGAGTTTGTAATATTTGTATGTATTTATTTTAAAAGCAGACCTGATTTTGCAATTCGCTTTAACAGAGATTTCATGGTAGATGGAAAGCTGTTTAAGGAAATAATAAGAAAAGGCGCTATGATGCTGTTTTGTGAGATGACCTGGGTCCTTTCTGAAACATTAACGACAGCTATCTATAACGGAAGAGGAGGAGCAGATGTAGTTTCAGGTATGGCATCGAGTTTTGCCATAGCTAATCTGTTTTTTGTAGCATTTGGCGGAATCTACTCTGCAACTACTGTAATAATTGGAAAAACCCTTGGTGAGGGAAATCTTGAAAAAGCCCGCAGAGAGAAAACATGGCTTTTATCAGGAGCTATCGTATTTGGTGTTGCCATGACTTTTGTCGGATTTGCTACAACACTTATCATTCCTGTTGTGTTTGGAAAGCTAAGTCCAAGCGCCATTGCAATTTCAAGGAGTATGGTAATACTTATGGCATTCTTTATGCCTGTATGGGTACTTGTAAACGCACAGCAGGCTATTGCAAGATCTGGCGGCGACACGAAGATGGGTGCATATGCAGATGCTGGAATGACAATAGTAGTCATGCTCCCTATGCTTTTCCTGCTTGCAAGATATACCGATTTCGGTCCGGTACAGATGTACCTTTGCGTAAAACTTCTGGATATTGTCAGGACCGTTATATTCCATTTTTGGCTAAAGAAAGAGCGCTGGCTTAATAATCTTGCTGGTGAACATCAGTCAGAGCCCCTAGTACAGAAAGCTTCCTAAAGCTTTTGGAGGAAAAGAAAATGAATACTATATTGGCAGTAATTGGAATTATTGGTGGTCTTCTTTGTGCTACTGCAGATCTTTTGCTGGATTTAAAGGGACCGAAAAATAAGAAACTTGGTAAGATGGGCGTCATTGACAGCGAATGGAAAAATATGGCCCACTGGAGGTTTGTGTGGTCTGATATCCTTGCGATGTTTGCAGTACCTATGTACTCCTGCGGATTTATTGCGCTCATGATGACTCTTCATGCTGAACATCCTGTTATTTCGACAGTGCTTTCTGTAATATTCCTGATCGGGGCAATGGGAGGATTTATGATCCATACATTCCTGTGCCAGCAGCCAACAATATACAGAAAGATCATAGCAAAAGCTGATGGAAAGCTTGCTGAAGATGTGATCCAGTCAGTATTTAAGCAGATTTATGTACCGTTTTTTGCGCTATATTCAATGTTGGTCATCATTCCGGCGATCGCTGTCATAGTGCTTATTATTATGGGCTTTATCCATGCTCCAATATGGTGCGTGATATTAAATCCGGTAGTTTTCCAGCTCGTTGGTTTTTTGTTCAGGGCGACTAAACTGGATATCTTTATTGATGCACCAAGCTGTTGCGCAGCAAGTCTGGGACTTGCTTCATATGGATTATTAGCACTACTCTGCTTATAATCTTTATATATAGATGAACAAGGAGCACATGAAATGAAGCTGTTTTTACTTGAAGATGATGACGCAATTGGAATGGGGCTTAAGTACTCTCTGGAAAAAGAGGGCTATGATGTTGTCCATATGAAGACCAAGGAAGAAGCGCAAGACGCCTTTAGCACAAATACATATGATATATGCATCCTTGATATCAATCTTCCGGATGGAAATGGATATGATGTTTGCAAATTCATCAAAGAAAGAGAAGATGTTCCGGTAATCTTTCTGACAGCAAGCGATGCAGAAGTAAACGTGGTCATGGGCCTTGAATACCATCTTTTGAAGGTTGAACGGGAAGTATCGTATCCAATGGCGCATGCGAAATAATAACTCCGGCAGCGTGGGTACCTGTACCGCATTTTAAACCCTCTATTGCAACTGCCATATCCACCCAGCGTTTAAAACTTATTTCATTCCCGTTTTCTGGATTTGTAATTTTATAATCATCTTCATACAACTGCTTAAATTCCGACATACCCTCGGCTTGAATAATATCTCTGAGCCATTCGGCTTTAGGGTTTGTAACTCTGGCTACATCGAGGGCAGGTTCAATGAGACCTGTCAATCTGTTCGCTTCAACAAACGGAACCTGCAAAACCCTACCGACACCCTTAAATGCAGCTTTTGGAGCATAAGTCGAAAATGTTATTACCTGACAAACCTTATCTTCACCATATTTTTGGATAACATAATCAATTACTTCACTTCGCCTGTCGATACAAAAATCTATATCAATATCGGGCATGGTGAAGCGTTCCGGATTCAAAAATCTTTCGAACAACAGTTTATGCTGAATCGGGTCAATATCCGTTATTTCAAGTGCATAAGCAACAACCGAACCTGCCGCCGAGCCCCTACCAGGTCCGACAGGAATACCATGAGTCTTTGCATAGTGAATAAAATCCCAAGTTATGAGAAAATACGCGGGAAATCCCATTTGATTTATTACACCAAGTTCATATTTAGCACGTTCAACAATGTCGTCAGGCGCAGGATTACCATATCTTTTTTTCAAGCCTTCCATAACAAGATGTTCAAGATAGGAAGGAATATCATACCCATTCGGAACTTCGTAGTGCGGCAATGGTGCATTGTGAAGTTCAATTTCCACATTACATTTTGCAGCAGCTTTTTCTGTATTTCTACAGCATTCTTCGAAAAGTTCCTCATCCATCCATGAAAATGCCTGACGCATTTCATCTTTAGACTTTAAATAAAACTCGTTATTCGGAAATGAAAATCTTTTGTCATCATCTTTATTAGCATTTGTCTGCAAACATAATAAAGTATCTTGTGCATCCGCATCTTCTTTTTTAAGATAATGCGAATCATTTGTAATAATCATTTTTATATCAAGTTCTCGTGCAATTTTTATTAAATCAGGGTTTGTCCTTTTTTGCTCAGCAAGACCATGGTCCTGAAGCTCAATATAATAATCATCACCAAATAAATCTTTGTATCTTTGTGCCGTTTCTTTTGCTTTTTCTTTTTCACCTGCAAGAAGATTCTTTAAAACTTCTCCGCCAAGACATGCAGAAGCACAAATCAAACCTTCATGATATTTCTCGATAAGCGCAAAATTAACTCTGGGTTTATAATAAAATCCTTCACACCATGCTGTTGAAACAAGTTTGATAAGATTTTTATACCCTTGCTGATTCTTAGCTATCAAAATCAAGTGATATAAAGGATTGTGATGAGCGTCCTGCTTATGTATATCACCATCATGAACATAAAATTCACAACCTATTAGAGGATTTATACCTGCTTTCTTGGCAAGTTCATAAAATTCAATTGCAGAATACATAACTCCGTGATCTGTGATAGCAATTGCAGGCAAATCATTATCCTTAGCATAATTAACCAAATCAGGAACCCTAATCATGCCGTCTAACAGTGAATACTCTGTGTGAATGTGAAGCGGAATAAACTTTGACATAGCTCAACTTTAACACAGATATTTGCCCCCTTCAAGGAAGATTAAGCAAATTTAACATTTAACCGGGGCGGAAAAATTAAAATTTTTCCGCCCCTAATATTTTCAAATATTATTTTCCAAGCTCAGAAGCTTTCTGTGTCGTTGATTGGATAACTTCATATAATATATCTTCAATATTCTTATCTTCCATTACATCCACTCCGACCCTCGTACAACCGCCTTTAGTTGCGACATTTGAAATTAATGTCTCCATATCGGTTTGTCGGTTCAGCGCCATTTTCCCCGAACCGATAGCGGTTTGAATACTCAATAAAAGTGCCTTTTCGTAATCTAATCCAAGTTTTTCGCCGGCTCTTGCTATATCATTTATAACCTTATAGAAAAATGCCGGCCCCGAACCAGAAATAGCAGTTACTATATCCATTTGAGTTTCATTTTCGACTAAAATGCACTTTCCGATAGTCGAAAGCAATTCTTTAACAAAGTTTAAATCGTTGTCTTTTACATTTTCCCCGCCAAAAATCCCACTCATACCTTCACCAACAAGTGCAGGAGTATTGGGCATAACACGCACAACTCTTGTACCACCGGGTAAATTTGCTTCCAATTTCGTTGTATTAACCCCCGCTGCTATTGATACAACTAATTTATGCTCTGTCACATATTCTGATATTTCTTTAAGTACGCCCATTACCTGATTCGGTTTTGTTGCAATAAATATTACATCGCTGTTTTTAACTAATTCTTTATTATCTAATATTATTCTAACCCCAAGCAATTTTGACTTTTCTTCAATTCCTTCTTTTTCCGCCTGCGTAGCAATTATGTTTTTTGAAGATACAAAACCCGTTTTTATAAGCCCTTTAATAATTGCGCCGGCCATTTTGCCTGAACCGATAAAACCAATATTACAATTTTTATAATCCATTTTCTTCTCCCGACTTAATATTACTTAAACATATATTTGACTAAAAGCTTTTTTTTGTATACTATGTAACCATTATATGTAAAACTGGCTGAAAAGGAAATAGAAAAATGAAACGTACACTGGAAGGAACAAAGCTCAAAAGACAACACGTAAGCGGATTTAGAGCAAGAATGGCTACTCCTGGCGGTCGTGAAGTACTAAACAGAAGACGCGCTAAAGGAAGACATGCTATTGCTATATCCGGCAGTGAAAGAGCTTAGTTAATAGATTTAAAAAACGCCAAATAGGACGGCATAATGCCGTCCTATTTGGCGTTGCTTAATATGCTTTTACCAAAAATATTTTTATATTATTATCCAATCTTTCTACACGTTTGACATATTTGTAATCTGCAGGAGTTGTTAAGATGAGAGTTACTGCGGGTTTTTTGCCTGTCATTTTGGAATAGTACAATGCCTGTCCAACTGATTCCGCCCATTTTTTTGCAAAATCAAATTCTATTGCATAGTCTTTTGCTAGACAATCTACCCTTGTCATATCCCATAGTACAGCCTCTTTTCTGCCGAAATCCGAAGTACACCATTGATTTACATAATACGATTCAACTTGATTCGGCATCATTGTTTGCATCTCGTACCACTTTTCAGGTACGTAATTAAGAAAGATATAGTACCCTCCGGTCAGCATCAAAAAAAATATTATTATAAAACTTATCGTCTTATTTTTAGATACAAAACTTTTCTTTTTTCTTCCCATCTTACTTAATTCTTAATTTTATTCCTAATTTTACAATTTTATTAACAAGATTCTGCGGGAGCTTCGAAATAAATTTTGCGAAAAGAGCATCCGACCCAACAGTATATGAAAGTTTTGGGTTTTTGGCACTATCCGCTTTTAATATTACTTTTATTACCTCACTCACTTCTAAGCCGTCATTCTCGTTTTTTTGAGCATTTTTAATAATGTAATCCATCTCTTTTTCATATCCGATACGTATATCTTCATCCTTAGAATTTTCATCAATAGATTTACACCACAAGGGAGTCGATATAACCCCGGGTTTTATAGAAACTACCTTTATATTTCGTTTGTTTTCAATCAATAATGAATTAAAAAACATATCCAAACATTTTTTTGAAGCGCAGTATGGAGAAATAAACGGAAATATCCCGAAACTTGCCATAGAACTAATATTGATAATTCTACCATCATTAAGTAAATCTATTAACCCTTGAGTCATTTCAATATGACCAAAAACATTTACTTCAAACTGCCTTTTTATTTCATTAATATGAATCTTCTCAATAGGACCTGCGACAACACAACCGGCTATATTAACCAGTGTATCAATTTTGTCACACTTTGATTTTATATACTCTATAGCACTTGGGAGCGTTTCCGGCTTTGAATAATCTGCATAAAAAGGATAAATATTCCCCGAAAGCGACTCTAACAACTCACGTTTAGGTTCGCTTCTGTACCCGGCAAACACCATATTCTCTGCACACAATTCTTTAGTCAGCGCCAAGCCAATACCGGATGCCGCACCGGTTATTACGTAAGTCTTTTTATTCATCAAAAGGTCTCATAATTAGTATTGAAGAAACATTAACCTGCATAAAATCGTGGCTTTCAACTTCTCTTGAGGGAAGATGTTTATACTCGAGCGTACACCCTTTTACCGCCAAGAAATTCTTTCCTGCATTTAATACTTCCGTTAACAGCCTGTTCTTCTTACCGATTCTCGGCATAAATATATAACCGGTGATAATGTGTTCAGAAGTTTCAATATAAACTCTTTCTTTCCAAGCAGAGTTTTTGAATTCATTTTTTTCTGTCTGTTCTTTCTTTTCCATCTTGCCTCTTAATAATTAAATTTTCGACTATTGCATATAAGACTGGAACAACGGTAAGTATAGAGACAGAGCCATTACAAGTACAATACTTCCGATTACCAAAAGCATTATCGGCTCAATCATCTTGGTCATTGTATCAATAATACCATCCAAAGTTCTATCCAAGAAATTAACACCTTTTTCAAGCATATCACCCAAACGACCTGATTGTTCACCGGTTGCTATCATAAATAAAAGCATTCTTGGAACAATTTTAGTTGATTTTAACGCTTGAGATACTTGCAAACCTTGTTGAACTTTGACAATTGCACTACTCAGTTTGGTTTTTAATACAGAGTTTTCTAACGTTATAACTGCTAAGTGTAAACAGTCGACAATCGGAATACCTGCATCATATGATACACTTAAAACAGATAAAAAGTTTGAATAGTTTGAATATAATATCAAATTATTAAGCAAAGGTATTTTTAACACCGTTTTATCCAAAATTTCCCTTGCCGGTTTCCATCTGAGACACACAATACAAAAAGCAATAAATGCCCCAAGGAATATTGGAATTGTAAACCAATATTGTTTTAAGTAATCACCGGCAGCAATCATCATTGAAGTAATCCACGGTAATGCCTTATCCTGCTGCTCAAACATTTCTTTGAAAGCAGGGAATACAAACATTAACATAACTAAGGTAACTACAATAGCTAATAAAATAACAAATGCCGGATAAATAAGAGTCCCGATAACTTTAGCTTTTATATTAGCCTGCTTAGTAAGTAACCCGTTAATACGTCCCAAGGTTTTTTCTAATTCACCGGCTTCTTCACCTGCTTTAAACAAACCTATGAAGATATACCCAAAGATACCCGGATACCTTGCTAAAGTATCTGCAAAAGTAGAACCTCCCATGATTTGAGTTTTTAAAACTCTCGAGATATCACGAATTTTCTTTCTTGCAGCTTCCTGCTCCATAAACATCAGCGATTCTACGGCAGGAATACCGGATGAAAGCAAAATTTGTAATGTTGATATAAAATCAATCTTTTCCACCAATGACATGCTGGACAAATTACCATTACGCTTTTTGTTATCAACAAACTCATTTAGCCTTGTTGGTACTAGCCCCATCTTTCTGATAATTTCACGAGCATCTTTTAAATTTGCAGCTGTGACTTCACCTTTTACAATTTGTTTACCAGATTTTAATGCTTCATAACTGTATATTGGCATATAGAACCCTTCCTATTCGTTTGCGTAACCAAGAACCCTTATAAACTCGCTTGATGTCGTATTTCCTTGTAAAATATGATTCAAACAAGATGTTTTAAGAGTATTCATACCTGCTGCAACAGCAGCTTCTTCTATTTCTATATCATGCGCACCTTGCGCAATAAGTTTTTTAATCTCACGTGTAATGGGCATTATTTCATATATACCTAAACGCCCTGCATAGCCTAAATAACCGCAGTCTTTACAACCTTTTTTACGATATAGTTTTGTTTTCAACAATCTCTGTTGCTCTTCCGGATTATTTGAAATATGCTTAACTTCTTCTTCAGTAGGGAAATAAGCCTCTTTACATTTATCACAAAGCCTTCTGACAAGTCTCTGTGCAATTACACCTGTTAATGTTGATGAAACTAAATAGTCCTTAGCACCCATTTCTATTAAACGTGTAACAGTTGCAGCCGCTGAATTCGTGTGCACCGTGCTTAATACGAGGTGACCTGTCAAAGCAGCAGATATTGCGACTTCCAATGTTTCAAAGTCACGGATTTCACCAACTAGAATAATATCAGGGTCTTGACGTAATATAGCTCTCATACAAGAAGCAAACGTAATATCAGCCTTTGGATTTACCTGAGATTGATTAATACCTTCAAGTTTAATTTCTATAGGATCTTCAATTGTAGTTATATTAACATCTTCTTTATTCAGTGCTTTTAGAATTGTATACAAAGTTGTTGTTTTACCTGAACCGGTAGGACCTGATGTAAGAATAATTCCATTTGGACATTGAACCATATCATGGATTTTTGTTATATCTTCTTCTGATGCACCTGTAATAATCATTTTATCGCCGGCAGCTTTTAAACTTACGGCTGGCGCCAAAATACGTATTACAACTTTTTCTTTACCTGATACGGGTAGCGTATTTATACGAAAATCGTACATCCTGTCATTATATTTAATGGAAAAAGTACCATCCTGAGGACGTCTGTGCTCGGCAATATTCATTCTTGCCAAAACTTTAAAACGGGTAATAACGGCTTGTTCAATACTACCAGGGATTTCTAAAACTTTTTTTAAGATACCATCAGAACGCAATCTTACAACATAATAACCGATCCTTGGCTCTATGTGAATATCAGAAGCCTTTGCATCTATAGCATCTGTAATAATTTTATATACAAATTTTGCTACGTTACCGCTGGCATCTTGAAGCTCTTTCTCTACCTGAGACCATAGCGATTCTTCCTGGTTATATTGGGCTGTTTCTTCTTCAATACTTTGAATAATTCTCTCTGTTTCTTTTGCATGTTTCTCATTTTGTTTCATTAAATCAAATTCTTTGAGAAACATTTCGTATTCGTTGTATGCAATCGCATACACATTCAGAGCTCGTCCGGTAGACAATGAAATTTCTCTTATTGTATATTTATCGCTTGGATCAACCATGGCAACACCAAGCTTATCACCCTCCATTGACATGATTATTGCATGTTTACGTTCAACAAAATCATCAGGAAGCATTTTCAAAATTTTTGCATCTACCGTAATATTTGACTTTGAAATAACTTCACATGAATATTTTTTTTTCAAGTAAGAAGCAATTTTTTCTTGAGATAAATATCCTTTGTCCGCAAAAACGGCACTTAGAGGTAATTTACGATTAACAGCATCTGATTTACATTCGTCTAACTGTGCCTGAGTAATCCAACCAATCCCCACAAGCATATCCTCAGCAGATAACTCCGTATCTGATGCTGATGCATTACTATCCTGAACCGGTGTTACAGTTTGTTGGATTGAATTAAATAAAGACTCAAAGTCGCTTGATTCTACAGGTATAAACTTTGGATTACAACCACTAAATTTCTCTTTTATTAAGGTTTCGATTTTTATCTTATTAGATACATTTGCCTTGTTTAATATTACATAAAAATCCTCTTGTCTTTTATCAACTGGAATAAAACCTGATGATTTCATCAGGTTTAATTCGAAATTATCAGTATATTCTTTTTTTATACTATTTTTTAGTTTTTCCAGTTGATTAGACATAGTTTAATTATATACTATCAGCAATAGCACCTTCTCCGTCGTTGATAATATTTGGAGTAATCATTATAACCAACTCGGATTTTGTTTTATTAGTAGATGTCGAACGGAATGCAGAACCGACCAAAGGCAAATCTCCTAATACAGGAATCTTTTTGACTGTCTTATTTTCGACTTCTTGCAACATACCGCCGATTACAAGTGTTTCACCATCTTTAATTCTAACATTTTTCAAATCCAAGTCTCTTCTGCTTAATAATGTAGCAACTAACTCATTAGTTCCTGTTTCACCCAATGCATAAACTTGATCTGCTATTGTTGAGTATTCAGGCTTAATATTTAATGTTACATAACCCTCAGGAGAAATGAACGGAATCAAAGAAACTTTTATACCCAAATCGCTGCCTATAGTATAATCCCTTTGAACTGTACCTACTGTACTTTCGCCGTTACTTGCAGACGTTAAATATTCTGCCGTCATTTTTTCAACATAATCTTGTGTTAAATCAATTACAGATTCTTTACCATTTGTAATCAATATTTTTGGATTAGCTAAAACTCTACCCTTACGGTTTGATATAATGTAATTCATCGTCCAAGAAAGCTTAACACCAGGCAACACATCTGTAAAGCTTTGTGCTACTTGTTCAGGAACTTTCCAAGCACCATCTTTATCTTGATAAGGCAAACCTGTAATATTTTCCCAAACATAACGTGTTAAAGGAGTACGATTCTTTGTATAATTTCCTATAGTAGGACGACCAGCACTGAAACCTTCGCCATCAAAGCTGGCTTTCCAATATTTGTTATATAGCTGCCATTGATTCTGAAATTCTTTTGAACCTGCTTCGTTTAATTCTACAATAGAAACTTCCAAATATGCCTGCGGCTGTTTTACGTCATTAGCTTTTATAAAATGCTCAACCATTCTTGCTTGGGCATCAGAACCACCCATCATTGTAATTGTACCTCTTTGAGGGAAGTACGCAATGGATAAATTCTGAACGTTAAAAGGAGCAACTGAACCACTTGTTGTTGGTGCCATTGTACAAGCAACAATACCTTCACCAAGCTTTAATTCATCAACCCCACCGGCTTCGGCAGCACCACCTGTCATAATACCTGCTGCACCACCTACGACCATGCCGGGAGCCGCATCAGGAACATCTATCGGAACACCTTCCTTGCTTGGAGAAGATTGATTCGCTTCACCCATACCACGAGATGGTAATAACAAATTACATATCATGTCAGCCATTTCAGCCGGAGTTGTATGATTTACATGGAATGTCCTTGAATACGGCTCTCTGTCGAACTGAGCAATAACTTTTCTTACTATTGCTTCATCAGAAGGCATACCAAATACAATCAGCTCATTAGTTGCTGAGTTTACAGTTGCAGCATCCGTACCGGACATACCTGTTTTTTTCATACTAAATACATTTTGATTTAAAAAGTCAGCAATACTGGTAGCACTTACATAAGTAATAGGGAATACCATCATTTCTTGCTTTGAATATGCAGTATTTGCATCACTGTCTTTCGATATTATAACCATCGTATTGCCTTGTTTGTAATAGTTTAAACCGGCAACTGATAAAACTAATTTAAAAGCTTCATTTATCGGAGTGTTAACCAAATCAAGTGTGACTTTACCGTCAACAGAACTATGGAAAACTATATTCATTCCGGCTTTATCTGCAAACATTCTTAATACTTGTTTTACATCAGAATCACGCAAACTCAATGTAATGGCTTGATTGTTATCAGTCAAACTCACATCACCGGCCAAAGTCATTGAACTGGCATTTGAGCGTGGATTCGAGTAAGAACTGTTGTATGCCGGGAACGCAAATGTTGATGGCATTGAAAAAGCAAGCAATAAAGCTGCGGACAACACTCTTTTTATATTACTGTAACCCATTATTTTACACCTCCGAATCTATTATTTAGGTTTGAAACTTCATTATAATTTAAATTACCCTCTGTAAGGATTTCACCTATGCCTGCTTTATACACATTGGCACCTAATTGCACCGTTACAGAATCTTGCGCAATGCTAACAACCTTATAGTTGTTTACGACATCACCCTTTTTGACGAGATAATCATTGCCCTCAATATTTAAAATTGCAGACGGACTAAACTTGTCAAACAAAATTCCGGATACTATTGTATCCATAACCCTCGCCGCATCAGAATTCTCATTAATTACTTCCGGCGGTTCTATCAAATTATAAGCAGGAACATCGCTAACCGTACTGGTACCACTAATATCTCTGTACGGAACGAACGGATTAGCCTTTACCATGCCTTTAGGAATCGATATCACGCTCTTCTGTGATGAAGATGCAGCCAACGGAATTGTCGCCATTTTGACGGAACCAAACTCAGCAATCCCTGCCTCACTGGTATCTTTACTTGCCGCTATCACAGATATTACAGACAAAATAACTACAATCGCCAAAAACTTGGGTATGGAACTTCTGTGCTCATTGATAAAACCGAAAAATAAATTCGCAATTTGCCCAAAGCGATGTACAAGACCTGTTTTTTTCTTTTCTTTCATATAATCACATGTTTTCATAGCTTACTTCTAACTATCCGATTTAACTCTTACATACCTAAACTATATTATATCTAAAATAGATTGAAACCATTCATTTAGTCTATTTAATTCAACTTTAAACAGAAATCACAAACTCTCTCTATCCTAATATAACTTTACAATTTTAGCTTAGCATATTATGAATTATAAAGCAAGCAAAAAACAAGAAATTTACAAACAAAATTTTTAATGTTGTTTTTGACTTATATTTGTTAGATAATCTTTATGCAAAAGAAAGGAAATAAGATGAGTGACGTAAGAGTAAGAATCGCACCTTCGCCGAGCGGGAATTTACATATCGGTACAGCAAGGACAGCATTGTTTAATTATTTATTCGCGAAAAAAAATAATGGTAAATTTATATTAAGAATAGAAGATACTGACGCCGAAAGGACTTCCAAAGAATATGTTGATAATATTTTTGATTCATTAAAAGCCTTGGGGTTAAATTGGGATGAAGGACCTGATGTAGGCGGAGATTATGGTCCTTATACGCAGTCAGAACGTTTTGATATTTATCCCAAATATGTTCAAGAACTTTTAGACAAAGGATTTGCATATGAGTGTTTCTGCACTCCCGAAGAACTTGAGGCAGAAAAAGAAGAAGCGACAAAAAATAAACAAGCCTATGTGTATTCAAAAAAATGTGAAAATTTAACCGAAGAAGAAAAAGCAAAATTGAGAGCAGAAGGCAGAAAGCCGGCAATTAGGTTTAATGTTTCAAAAGCCCAAAAGGCCTTTCATAACTCTTCAATCTTAGAATTTGAAGATTTAGTTAAAGGAAAACTCCATGTTGATACAAACCTTATCGGCGATTTCGTAATTATGAAATCAAACGGAGCGCCTACTTATAACTTTGCTGTTGTTATTGATGACGCTTTGATGAAAATATCTCACGTAATCAGAGGTGAAGACCATATCTCAAATACATATAAACAAATCTTAATATTTGAAGCTTTAGGTTTCGAAGTCCCAAGATTTGGGCATTTAGGTATGATACTTGCTCCGGACAGAAGTAAACTCTCAAAAAGACACGGCGCAACTGCTGTCTCTGACTTCGTAGAACAAGGTTATTTGACCGAAGCTTTATTAAACTTTGTTGCTTTGTTGGGATGGGCACCGTCAGACGGACAAGAGATTAAGCCTGTAGAAGAAATTGCAAAAGATTTCAGAATTAATGAAATTTCTTCTTCAAATTCAATATTCGAATATGACAAACTAAAATGGATGAACAGCCATTATATAAAAATGCTGCCGATTGAAACTCTGAAAGAAAAGCTCAAAAAGTATTTAACAAAATATGATCTTTCTTCAATGACAGATGCTCAATATACAAGAATGATTGAGGTTACTTATGAACCTTTAACACTGCTTTCTGATATTACAGATGCGGTAACTTATTTCTTTGGCGGCGATAATGTTGAACTCGATGAAAAAGCTAAAGAAAATATCGAAACAGAACTTTCACAAGAAGTTCTCAAAGCATTTGTCGAACAAGGAGAAGGTTGGGAATGGACAGAGGAAAATCTTCATGAAAAACTTGAAAAATTCAGAGGGGATTTCAAGGAACAAAAAGGCTATAAACCAAAATTCACAATGTGGGCGATTCGTGCCGCTGTTACAGGCAGACTTTGCGGAGCAGATATGACAGCTATTTTAGCTATTTTAGGGAAAGAACATTCTCTTAACAGAGCAAAAAAATGTATTAAATAATCTAATACGCAAGAATATCACTAAATGCTCCGAGTTTATTCGGAGCATTTAATTTTTATAATACTTTAGAATTATATCAACTTGCTCTGCGCATTAAATCTGAAAGCTTCACATCTCTGTTTTTTATTGAAGGTTCTTTCTTTTTAATAGGCACCGGATTGTCATTAATTTGACATAAGCCGATTTTTTGTGGCTCTTTTTCGAATACCAAACATTTCTGTATAAAATTAAGTATTAAATTCATATTTTCTCCTTAGTTCATTTATATAATATAACCGATTCAAATAATCTTTCTCATACATTAAAACTATTTTTTGATCAAAGTTCATCATTACTTATGTTACAATATAGCTGTATAGTAATAAGGTTATGAACTTGAACAAGAATTGTTATAAAGATAATAAGAACCATTTTAAAATTGCGTGCGAACTTTCTGAAAAAATTTTTTCACATAATGAACTTATAAACATGCTTAAATGCGGAAATATTCCGGAACGACAAATAGCTGCTTTATGCCTCGATTACGTATGTAATGCAGATGAAGGAGAAATACTTATAAGCAATTTGATTGGTTGTGACGGCAAAATACGTGAAGCGACAGCGTTAAAAATTGACGAACTTTTATCGGCAGACAACAATGTCGGAGCTTTTTTAAATTATCCCGAAATATTTGCAAACGCATCTGTCGACATAAATGCAAATATATGCAGACTTGTTATCAACTCCGTTAATTTCATGAAACGACAGCCGAATTTTTCCAAAGCATATATTAATATTGTTATAAAATTTATAGATGAAACTTTCAGTGAAATGAATAAATTTATATACAAAGATAAAAAATATGTTATTAATAAACAGCTTTTTAAACTTTACTGGTGCCTGGAAAGCTTGAAACTTTTTGTTAATGAAATTGATCCAAACATGCTTTTACAGATTTTAACAAGAGCTTCTGAAGAGAGTGAATATACAATACGGGAAAAAGTTGCCCAAATAGTTCTCGAAATTAAAAATTCTGAATTTAAACCTTTAAGAAGTAAACTTATGAATGATGAAAACTACTATGTACGTACTGCTTTCCAGAATGTCACCAATAAATAAGAAATAACCTATAATACTATTTTGGATCTAAAATCTCAGTTTAACCTATTTACTTATACAATTAATCACTTTTTATGATAAAATATTAATTACTTTAAGGAGAGATATATGTACGGATTAATTTTAGCTGGAGGTTCCGGAAGCAGATTGTGGCCTTTGTCAAGAGAACTTTATCCTAAGCAACTTTTAAACATTCAAACCAGCGAGAGCCTGTTGCAGGCAACATTTTTAAGACTAAAGGAATGTATCAATGCTAAGAATATTGTAAGTATGACAGGGGTGAAACATCTTTCCAATGTCAAATATCAGCTTTCTTCAATTACGGAAAATCCTGTCGTTTTATCAGAGCCGATTTCAAAAAATACAGCACCTGCAATAATTCTCGGCACAAAATATATTACCGAAACATCGAAATCCGATCCGGTTATACTTGTTGTACCGTCTGATCATAAGATTAACAATACTAAGAGCTTTGTTGACACAGTTAAAGAGGGTGAAAAAATTGCGGAACAAGGTTATATTGTTACATTTGGTATTAAACCTTCATACCCAGAAACCGGTTATGGATACATAAATACATCAAAAATACAAGTATCGGAAGGCTTTAAGGTTAATAAATTTGTAGAAAAACCTGACGAAAAAACCGCAGAACAATACCTGGCTGACGGGAATTATTATTGGAACAGCGGTATTTTTATGTTTAAAGCATCCGTGCTGCTGGACGAAGCTTCTAAATTTACGCCTGAAATATATGAAAAATTGAAAAACTTCGATTTTACGAAATCTTCCGAAATACCTTTTACTGAGTTTGATAAGATGCCTTCTATTTCAATTGACTATGCAATTATGGAAAAGTCAGATAAAATTGCGCTGGTTCAACTAAAGAGCGACTGGAATGATTTAGGAAGCTGGAAATCAATATATGATGTAAGTAAAAAAGACGAAAACGGTAATGTTAAAATAGGACATGTAATTGATGAAGGTTCTAAAAATTCGTTCGTTTATTCTTCATCAAAACTTGTTGCAACAATCGGATTGGAAGACATCGTACTTGTTGAAACCGAAGACGCAATCCTTGCTTGCAAGGCAGATAAAACGCAAGAGGTAAAGAAAATTTTCGATACTTTAAAAAAACAAAATGATACTACACATAAAGTTCATAAAACTGTATATCGCCCTTGGGGATATTATACTGTTTTGGGAGAAGGAAAAGGATTTTTAACCAAAATGATTCATGTAAATCCGGGGCAAAAACTCTCTGTTCAATCTCATAATCATAGAAGTGAACACTGGGTTGTTTTGGAAGGCAAAGCAAAGGTTGTTCTTGAGGGAAAGGAACTGATTTTAAGCCCAGGGCACAGTGTAGACATCGCTGTTAAAGCTATTCATTCTCTTCAAAATCCTTATAATGAAGACTTAAAAATAGTAGAAGTTCAAAAAGGCGATCTGCTTGTAGAAGAAGATATAATACGTTATGAAGATATGTATGGCAGAGTATAAAATCTGACATGTCTTTATTTGTGGTAAGTTTCACCCTTTAAAATTTTGAATGCTCTATAAATTTGTTCTATAATTAATAACCTTGCAAATTGATGCAAAAAGGTCATCTTGGAAATACTGAGTTTGAAATCAGCTCTTTGAGAAACAATCGAAGAGAGTCCGCAAGAAGAACCTATTACAAAGACCAGATCATTTACCCCCGACACATTGATTTCATTTATTTTTGAAGCGAACTCTTCTGAAGACAACTGCTTCCCTTGTATCTCAAGAGTTATTACGTAAGAATCCGGCTTAATATGGGACAAAATCATTTGCCCTTCTTCATCCAATACTTTTGAAATTAAATTTTCATCTTTAATTTCAATAGGGGGAAGTTCAATTATCTCAACAGAACAATATGGAGTAAGTCGCTTTAAAAACTCATTTATTCCATCACGAAGAAACTGTTCTTTGATTTTTCCAAGTGCAATAATCTTAATTTTCATTCTTTAGAATAACCGTTATCCATTACAGATTGAGCATCATCCTTAGCAAATTGTCTTTTTTCTCTTACGGCTTTTATTGTTTTTTCATTTCTTATTGACGATTGAGCATCCTTTGCAACATTTGAAAAATTGATGTTGTTATAGCACCAAAATGCCGCAAATGCCAATGCAATAATAACTAATAATCTAATCATTTAACTTACCCTCTCCTGTTTTTTCTATATAAACACTTGTGGAAGGGAATGCAAAATTGATTCCTTCTTCTCTGAATTTATGTATAATTTTTCTTATTATCTGTCCTCTGTATTGTAGATATTCATAATAATTTATCACATGAGTTTGTGCAAACAGCCGGACTACAATTGAACTTGGCGCAAGATTATCAATAAAAGCAATTGCACCGTCTAAAATTTTATCGTCGGTTTCTGAAATTTCTTTCAATATTTCAACAGCTCTGTCAATTTTCTCATTCGGAGTTCCATATTCGATATCAATTGACAAATCGATTCGGCGTTTATTAACTTGCGAAATGTTTGTAATTTCTTCATTAGCTAAAACATTATTTGGGATATTAACAGGAAAACCGGTTAGCGTCCTTATTGTAGTTGAACGTAAATTGATTCTTTCAACAGTTCCTTCATAACCGTTAAAAGAAATATATTCTCCTACTTTATAAACCTTATCCGCCAGTAATGATACAGAACCAAATATATTACTTATAGTTTCTTTAGCTGCAAAACCTACTGCCAAACCTGTGATACCAAAACCGGCTATAAGAGATGCAACATTATAACCGAAGCTCTGCAAAAAATTTGCAAGTAACATAAATATTATAATGAATTTAATCATTTTTGACAGAATAGGCATTAAATTTAAAAGTGGCGAATCGGAATTTTTCTGCCTCAATTTGGCTTCCACTTTGTGACTAAACATATCAATACCCTTGCATATCAGGTAAATTACTCCCAAATTAATCAAAACTCCAAAAATGAAGCCGGAATGATTTATAAAAAATTTACCGATACTTTCAATGAACTTTATCATAAAACTTACGTTTAACTCTATATTTTCCATTTATGTTTCCTTCTACTTTAGTGATTTTAATTTTTTTAATTCATCCTGAAATGGTGAAATTTTCGTTAACTTATCCATTATAGCAGGCATCTTTTCTATGACAAAATCAATATCTTTTTCTTGGGTAAATCTGGATAGAGAAAATCTGATTGAGCCATGGAGTGCTGTAAACGGAATGCCCATAGCTCTTAAAACATGGCTGGGCTCAAGAGAACCGGATGTGCAAGCACTGCCTGAGCTTGCACAAATACCAAAATCGCTCAGATGAAGAAGAATAAGCTCACCTTCCACGTATTCAAAACCAATATTTGTTGTATTTGGCACTCTATTTAAAGCGGATGAATTTAGTCTTGCATTAAATACGTTTTTTAAAATACCTATTTCAAGTTTATCTCTCAAACGTTTAACTTCTGTTCCTTCATAAGTAAGAGATTCCTTCGCAAGTTCAGCAGCTTTTCCCATTCCCGCGATATAAGGAACATTTTCTGTTCCGGCTCTAAGTCCTCTTTCCTGATGTCCCCCGTTTATAAGCGGAGTTAATCGACACTTTTTATTTACATATAAAGCACCTACGCCTTTTGGTGCATGAAATTTGTGTCCTGAAATCCCAACCATATCAATTTGCGTATCTTTTACTATCATCGGGATTTTACCTGCTGCTTGCACGCCATCCACATAGAATATTGTTTCAGGCGATTTTGACTTAATAATCTCAGCAATTTCCTCAACAGGATTTACGACTCCGACTTCATTATTTGCCCACATTACAGAAACCAGTGCCGTATCTTTACGGATTTTTTCTTTTAATTCTTCCAAATCCAATTCACCCTGCGAATTTACGGAAATATAATCAACCTCATACCCCTGATTTTCAAAGAATTTATAAGTATTCAAGACGCAAGGATGTTCCAACTTGGTTGTTATAATATGTTTTTTCTCTCTGTGACAATTCAACGTCCCTTTAATTGCCATATTTGCAGATTCTGAGCCGCAAGAAGTGAAAAAGATTTCTTTTACATCACCTGCACCATAAAAATCTCTTACCTGTTCCCTTGCAATCTTTAAGGCTTCTGCAGGTCTTTTGGCGAAATCGTACATGCTTGAAGGATTGGCATATTCCGATTTTAAATACGGAAGCATAACTTCTAAAACCTTATCATCCACTTGAGTTGTAGCATTATTGTCTAAATATATCATAAATTACTTTTACTCCGCCTGTTCAACCACTATATTAGAATCGACTTTCGCCTTTAAAACTGATTCTACAAAGTTTTTCAATGTCATAGAAGCGTTTTTGCAAGACGAGCAGACCCCGATTAATTTTACTTTCACAGTATTTCCTTCTATGTCAATAAGTTCAATATCTCCTCCGTCTTTTTGAAGCTGCGGAGAAATTTCTTGTTCAATAACTTTTCCTATTCTCAGTATTTTTTGAGTCGGAGTAAGCTTAGAATCTGATTCCTGCTTTTTGTAATAAGTATCAATTATATCTTGAATTGCACCCTTACACCTTCCGCATGCTCCTCCGGCTTTTGTATAATTTGTTACTTCTTCAACTGTTTTTAAGCCGTTTATTTTAATAGCTTCCCATATCTGATTTTCTGTGACATTAAAACAGGTGCAAACGATTTTATCAACATTGCTCTTGCTAAAACCAATTTCAACATCTTCGCCATAGTATTTTTTGAGTGCATCTTCCAATGCTTCCTGTCCCATCACAGAACAGTGCATTTTCTCCTGAGGAAGCCCTCCGAGTTCATCTGCTATGTCCTTGTTGGTAATTTTCCTTACTTCATCAAGCGTTTTTCCTATAATCATTTCTGTCAAAATACTTGAAGAAGCAACAGCAGAACCGCATCCGAATGTTAAAAATTTTGCTTCTTTGATTTTATCACCGTCAAGTTTTATATATAATTTTAAAGAGTCACCGCAAGCTAAAGAACCCGCTTCACCTATTAAGTCTGCATCATCTATTTTTCCGACATTTCTTGGATTTCTGTAGTGGTCCAAGACTTTCTCCGAATATTCCCACATAATAATAACCTCTTCTGTAGTTGAAATTTTCAACTAAATTGTAAAACAAACAGATTGATTTTTAAAGTCGATAATTTACCATATAAAAAGAGCGGTAACTTTACCGCTCCTTTTGCTTTAGTTTATGAGTATTACTCTTATTTATCTTTATTCTTATTTGCGAACTTGCCGATAAAAGCACCTATTAATGCTAATCCTGCCGCTCCTGCAAGCATTGTAAGTCCCATTCTCGGAGTCTTACATTTCGCTACAACGTCATCAGTTAATTTATTCCCTGCTTCTTCATATGCAGCTTTCCATTTTTCATATGCTTTTCCATAATTTTCAAAATTGAAGTCCGATTTCTTTGAAGTTATTAGGGTTCTTAGCGCATCGACTTCTGTTTTGGCTTTTTCTGCAATTTCTTTGTATTGGGGCAATTCTTTTGCTCTTTCAACTACACTTTTATCTGTCATTACAAAATCTCTGAATTCTTTTAGGGATTTCAAATTATCATCAGTAATTTTAGCTAACTCAACGCCTTCATTTTCACCGACTTTAAAAGTTTTGTCTTTTGATGCTTCTTTAAATCTCGCAAGAGCCTCATCAACAGCTTTTTTATCATCCTTATCAGTCGATTCTATAAGCGTATCAATAAATGTTTTTGCGCCTTCACCTTCGCTTAGCTTTTTATTTCCGCTCAACAAATCTACTAAGACATTGTCTTGCTCCCGTTTGATTGCATCCAATCGATTTTGATAATCCGTAATTCTATCAGCACAGCCGGATTCTTGCATAATTTTACCGAGTTCATCATTAGCTTCTTTTACCTTTGCTGCTTGCTCTTCCAGAATTTTCCAAGGCGAATCTGCGGCTTTATCTTTTTCTACCATTTGGTGGACAAACCTATCTTGAGCATTTGTTTGCTCTACCATCTCTGCCATAGCATAGTCTATTGCTTGTCCGGGATTATCCGCATATTTTGTAGCAATATTAAAATTTGTCCACTTGGTTAACGCTGCACCTCCTGCTGCACCCAGTGCCGCACCGCCTAAAGCGTAGGGTAACACAGAGGGCCTTGATTGTACCATCATTTCATCTGACATAATTGATTACTCCTTATATTTACAACTAACCTTTTTATATAATTAAACCAATATTACCTTCTTAAATACATGAACAATTTTTGTTCCCCAAAATTGACAAAATTTTTGTTAAAATTTACAAAAGTTTACATTAACATTAGTAATGAAACAATAAGGAACCGGCTTTTATTTACTCCTTTATTTACCACTTTACCCCTTTATCTCTTTAAAACCTGTTCACAGACATTTGTTTTCGGGATAAAAGATTCTCCTTCAAGGTTGATATTATTTACAATAGCAGAACGTTTTTTACGGAAAAGCATATCAATAAATGCTTCCAGCCTTGTAACAAATCCGGCTTCACCTGTATGCTCATCTATAGTTAAAGCAAGCATCGGTTTTTCGTAGCTTTTTTCTTTACGCACAATGCTATCTATCATAAGAGAATCCGGTCCGCAACCGAAAGCATTAAGAGTAATAATACCGTCAATTTTATTATCTTTTAAGTAATGACCTGCAGCACCTGACATCTCAGCACTATTTGCCCAATAATTATGAACACCTATTGACGTCAATCCTTCTTGCATTTGTTCATCTGTTAATTGCAATGCAGTGTACACATTCGCACCCATTTTTTCCAGCTTATTAATTATTTTCATACAAGCACGTTCGTCATACATGTTATAACCATGAGAAATGAGTGCAATGTTAATCATTCCCGAATTTTCATCCGATTCAAGAGAAACTTTACCTTCAAGCGCATACTTCAGAGCTTTTTTATAACCGAGTCCGGAACGCATCATGACATGAAAATTGTTGTATACCTTCCATCCCTGTTTGGATGCTTTTTTTATCTCCTCAAAACTCGTTATCCCAAAAGGCGCAACTGATTCTTTTAAAAAAGTATACAAACCTTGATTTTTCGCAGATTTATCCAATGTCGGCTCAATAATTCTAAATTTCCCTTTTATCACATTACGAACTAAATCAGGCAGACCCCTAATTTTTGAACAATTATAAACCTTTGGAGCTATTGATTGCAATGAAGGGACAAATATATTTTTAACACCTTTATTTAAAAGATTAATAATATGACCCAAATAAATTTTAATAGGAAGACAGGTTTCCGTTACAACCAGAGCAGAACCTTCTGACATTGTTTGTTTTGTCGTCGGGTCGGAAAGAATAATTTTAAAACCCAAACTTGAAAAGAAACCATACCAAAAAGGATAATACTCATAAAAAGACATACCCCTTGGTATACCTATTACTAAATCTTCAGTATTTTTGCTCATTTATATTCCTTAAAACTACCTGTGATTAAATATTATATCGAAAATAACATATTGTCTAGAAATTTTTATAACTGATACATTTTGTTTTTAGGTTATAATACTTTTATGCTTAAGGGTAAGAAAATTTTAGTAGGGATAACAGGCGGAATTGCTGCATATAAGATTCCGCAGTTAATTCGTTTATACAAAAAAAACGGTGCTGAAGTTAAAGTAGTTATGACACCTTCCGCAGAAAATTTCGTTACAAAATTAACACTGCAAACCGTTTCGGATAATGAAGTTTACATAAACAATTATGAAATTGAAGAGTACAAACCGGAACATATTTCGCTTTGTGATTGGGCAGATATTTTTGTTATTGCACCTGCTTCAGCCAACACTATTTCTAAAATTGCAAATGGAATCTGTGACAACCTGTTGACATCTATTGCCTGCGCTTTTAAGGGAAAAATATTATTTGTACCGGCAATGAATACCGGTATGTGGGAAAATCCATTTGTGCAAGAAAATATTAGAAAACTCCAAAATGCAGGATATATAGTTCTTGAACCAAATTCAGGATATCTTGCCTGCGGAACAGAAGGGAAAGGCAGAATGCCTGAGCCTGATGAAATCTATGAAAAAACCTCTGAAATTCTTAATGGTAACAAACTGCTGAGCAGAAAACGTATTTTAATAACAGCAGGCGGTACAAAAGAAAAAATTGACCCCGTTCGGTATATTACAAATTGCTCTTCCGGCAAAATGGGAATCGCACTTGCCGACTGTGCTTATTCTATGGGCGCAGAAGTCACATTAGTCTCAACATTCACTATTGATAAGCCGTATAGAAATATCGTATCAGAATCCGCAATAGAGATGGAAATTGCCGTGAAATCCGAATTAAACAAGCAGGATTGTGTAATCATGGCAGCTGCAGTTGCAGATTACAGAATAAAAGATTATTCCGAGCAAAAAATAAAGAAAAACGGAGAGAATGAAATTACTCTTACGTTTACTCAAAATCCTGATATTTTGAAAGAAATCTGCACAATGGAACACAAAGGAAAGATAGTAGGATTTTGTGCTGAAAGTGAAAATTTGTTGGAAAACGCAAAAATAAAAATTAAAAATAAAGGCTGTGATTATCTCATTGCAAATGATATTTCAAGAAAAGATATCGGATTTTCCGGAGATAATAATGAAGTTTACATACTTGATAAAAATCTAAATATAAGTCATATTAAAAAAGACAGCAAAATTAATATTGCCAAAAAGATTTTGGAGAAAGTCTTTGAAGGGGTAAATATATCATAATTAAACGTTCCGGAGAAGAGTTTTGAATAAGTATGAAATAGTTGAAAAAATCGAAGCTTTTGCGCCTCTTAATACACAAGAACCATGGGATTGCAGCGGGTGGATCATAGATAATGGTTTTTCTGAAATTAGTAAGGTTTTGTTTGCTCTTACAATAACAGATGAAATATACGAACAGGCAATCTCCAAAGATTGTGATTTAATAATATCGCATCATCCTTTATTTACAGTACCTCTACGCTATAAAAACATCAACATGTATTGTGCTCACACGAATTTTGACAAGGCATACGGAGGAACAACAGACTTGCTTCTTAAAAAATTGGGATTTGTGGGAGAACCTTATGGTGATTTTGTTCGACTTGTTGACTTGAAGCAGGAAATAAACCCTGAATTTTTAAAAGCTAAACTTTTATATCTTTCTCCAAAGTTACGCACTGTCAATAACCATGATACAAAAACCATAAGTAAAGTCGCTTTTTGCGCAGGTTCAGGAGCTGAATTTATTAAAGATACACCTTGTGATGCTTTTGTTACAGGTGATATTAAATTCCATACAGCGATTGAAGCGGATAAAATTCTGTTTGATATAGGGCATTTTGAAAGTGAAATTTTTTCGGTAAAGGCTCTAAGAGAAATTGCGGGATTAAGTGAAAAAGAAGGGATTATTGCATATGAAAAAAGTCCTTTTGCTTAGTTTTTTGATATTATTAATAATTCCTGCCGTATTTGCTTATGAAACAATCATAATCAAATATCCGCCCGGAGAATTATGGGTCAAGGCATATTATAAAAGACTCGGAAATGAGGCAATTTTGCAATATGTACCAAACGGTCAAACGAGTAAAGATTGGAAAAGAACTATTATTGTGCATTCTTACTATGATTCTGCTTATCCAATACGTAACTTTACAATGACCGAACTTTTAAAAATGCAAAAAACAAATCCTACTGGGAAATACAGATATTTAAAAATGACGGACAGAGAATCTATGGCAACAAGATGTACAGATGATTACAAAAATGTTAAGGCTCAATGCGAATTTTATAGAATTACTTACGTTCATAACGGAATTGTTACCCTGCATTACGTTAACAGAGATAAGGAAGATTTTAAAGATAATTACAGGCAGTGGTTTGATATTATATGGAAAGCAAAATATTATAACAGCTACTACAGAGACGAGAGAACTTTTGATAAGTCAGAGTACTTTGAGCTTTGGGATGATTAATTTATTAATCCGAATTTTGGCATGCCAAAAAGTTTATGATTGTTTTTTATAATTTAGTAGAACATTTATTGTTAATGTGATATTTAGAATTTGTCAAGAATTTTTACATAAAATTTTCATTAAAATTTTAACAAACTTAATATTGTTACAAAATGTAAATGTAGCGTGTTTATTGGGTTGCATGGATTGTAACATGATGTTAAATTTTTGATTCGATTACTTGTTTGAACTATCATAATCACAGGGGATAATTTTTAATGTTCGAGATGTTATCCTGTTATTAAAGGATAGTTATAAATTATAAGAAGAAATATAATAGCTAACCTTTTAGTGTACTATTAGGAGGGTATTTGACAATGCAGAACAGTTTAAGCACAGATGGAAAAATTATAGAATTTGCCTCAAAGGCAGCTGATACCGGGAAAGGAATGTCTATTCCTGGCGATTTATCAAATCACACTGGAGTCGCCACTCCTGAAACTTTACTTTCTGCACAAATTAAGCCTTTGAATAGCGATACTGTTTGCGTGATTAAGAAAGATGGCACGAAAGAGCCTTTTGACCCTCGAAAAATTATTAATGCTGTTAAAAAGTCTGCAACCCGTGCTCTAGTTGAATTTACAGAGGGGGACTTGAAAAGTATATGTGACTTCGTAAATAATAATATTATAAGGATGAATAAACAGGAAGTTACTATTGCAGAAATGCATAATCTTGTTGAAAGCGCCTTAGAACATCTTTACCCGCAGGTTGCGCAAAGTTACAGAAATTATAGAAACTACAAACAGGATTTCGTACATATGCTCGACAAAGTTTATCAAGAATCACAAAGAATTATGTATATTGGTGATAAAGAAAACTCTAATGCCGATTCTACATTAGTATCAACCAAACGTTCACTAATATTCAATGAACTTAATAAAGAGCTTTATAAAAAATTCTTCTTAACAGTTGATGAACTTCAGGCGATTCGTGACGGTTATATTTACATCCACGATATGTCAGCGAGACGTGATACGATGAATTGCTGCTTATTTGATGTCGCAACCGTTCTTAAAGGCGGCTTTGAGATGGGAAATCTTTGGTACAATGAACCAAAGTCACTGGATGTCGCATTTGATGTAATCGGTGATATAGTTATGGCCGCTGCCAGTCAGCAATACGGTGGTTTTACAGTTCCTGAAGTTGACAAGATTCTTGCTCCATATGCCGAAAAAACTTTCCAACGGCAGAATGAAAAATATTTATGCTTAGGTTTGGATTTTGAAAAAGCAAGAGATGCTGCTATGGAAGATGTCAGAAAAGATTTTGAACAAGGCTTCCAGGGTTGGGAATATAAGTTTAATACCGTTGCATCCTCAAGAGGAGATTATCCGTTCATCACTGTCACAGCAGGTCTGGGAACAGAACCTTATGAAAAAATGGCAACACTTGCTATGTTAAAAATTCGTATGGGCGGACAAGGTAAGAAAGAAAATAAAAAACCGGTATTATTCCCGAAAATTGTTTTCTTATATGATGAAAATCTCCACGGAGAAGGCAAAATCAATCATGACTTATTTGAAGCCGGAATTGAATGTTCTAAGAAGGCTATGTATCCGGACTGGTTATCACTTTCAGGGGATGGTTATGTTGCATCTATGTATAAAAAATATGGCAGAGTCGTTTCTCCTATGGGTTGCAGAGCGTTTCTGTCTCCATGGTACGAAAGAGGCGGAATGGAACCGGCTGATGAAAATGATAAACCGGTATTTGTAGGCCGTTTTAATATAGGTGCAATCAGTTTACACCTACCAATGATTTACGCAAAAGCTAAAAAAGAAAGCAGGGATTTTTATGAAGTTCTCGATTACTATATGGAATTAATCAGACAACTTCATATCAGAACTTATGAATACTTAGGAGAAATGAAAGCTTCTATTAATCCGCTGGCTTATTGCGAAGGTGGATTCCTCGGCGGACATTTGGGCATCCATGACAAAATTAAGCCTTTACTTAAATCTGCAACCGCATCGTTTGGAATTACAGCGCTTAATGAACTTCAAGAAATATATAATGGTAAGTCACTCGTTGAAGATGGCGAATTTGCAATTGAAGTTATGAAGCATATTAATGAAAAAGTTGCACAATTTAAAAAAGAAGACGGCAATATGTACGCTCTTTACGGAACACCTGCAGAAAATCTTTGCGGATTACAAGTAGAACAATTCCGTAAAAAATACGGTATAGTTCCAAACGTTTCCGATAAGCCGTATGTTTCAAATTCATTCCACTGTCATGTTTCGGAAAAAATTACACCGATTGAAAAACAGGATTTGGAAAAACGTTTCTGGGATTTAATGAATGGTGGTAAGATTCAATATGTTAAATACCCGTTAGACTATAATACTGATGCAGTTAAGACACTTGTTTTAAGAGCAATGGATATGGGTTTCTATGAAGGTGTAAACCTTTCCCTTTCATACTGTGATGATTGCGGACATCAGGAATTGAATATGGATGTTTGCCCGAAATGCGGAAGTCGTAACCTGACTAAGATTGACCGTATGAACGGATATCTTTCATATTCACGTGTAAAAGGTGATTCTCGTCTTGCAGATCACAAGATGGAAGAAATCAAAGACAGAGTTTCAATGTAGTTTATAAAGTTAATATAAATAAATCTCTCCTATTATGGAGAGATTTATTTTGCCATATGAATTATTATGCTAAAATAATATTATGCCACGATATATTGCAATTACCGATATTCATGGGGAATTAGAAAAACTGGATAGCGTTCTATCAAAAATAGAAACGCTTCCGGATGATATTTTTGTGTTTATGGGAGATTATATTGACAGAGGACCTTATTCCAAGGGAGTCGTAGAACGTGTCATTGAACAAAGCAAGACTCATAAATGCGTCTACCTTATTGGTTCTCATGAATATGCATACTTGCATTCTCAAACGGATGATTATTATAATTATCTTTTTTGGAATTACGGAGGCCCGGCTACAGTAAAAAGTTACGGCAGTTTTGAAAATATAGGAAAAATTCACGGAGATTTCTTTAAAAACTTAGAATTTTATTATTTAACAGATAATTATTTGTTCGTTCATGCCGGAATAAACCCTATTTATCCCCTTGAAAAACAAGATGAAGTTGATTTGGTCTATATCAGACATAATTTTATATATTCAAAACACAATTTACCGCAAAAGATTATTTTCGGTCATACAGAATTCGATAAACCGTACATCGATGAAGGTAAAATCGGAATTGACCTTGGCTGCGGCAAGTATAAAAATGGAAAACTCTGTGCACTTATTCTGGATAATGGGAAAGAGGAATTTGTATATTCTTAGAAGAACATATTAAAATTAAAAATCAAAAAGTTCTTTTATATGAATTTCTAATGCATTTGCAATTTTTATTAGAGATTTTAATCCGGGTTCATTGATATTAACTTCAATTTTACCTATAAAATCTAAGCTCAATCCGGTCTTTTCTGCTAATTTTTCTTGAGTTAAGTTTTTGCTTTCTCTAAAATATTTAATTCTTTTGCCAATATACTTATATATAATTTTTTCATCCATTTGATTATTTTACTGGATGTAATAACATAATATTACTGGTACATATCCAGTAGAAAGGGGCAATAAACTTATGCGCAAAAAAATAATACTTATAGACTTAGACGGAGTATTAAATACCTATAATGGAACTTTTAATGAAAACATAATACCACCAATTAAAAGAGGTGCATTAGATTTTGTTAAACAATTGTCGACAAATTATACAGTCAAGATTTTCACTACACGAAACAAACATTTAGTGACAGAATGGGTTAATAAAAATAATTTAAAAGGCTATATCAGCGATATTACAAACGTCAAAGAACCTTGTTTTTTGCTAATTGATGACAGGTGTATTAATTTTAATGGAAATTACAAAGAATTAGAAAGACAAATTGATGAATTCAAAGTATGGTATAAATAAAGCTTAGTTAAAAACTATATTTACCCCCTACCCTTTTAAATAAGCCTCAATAAAACCGTCTAAGTCACCATCCATTACAGCATCGACATTACCGACCTCAAAACCTGTTCTGTGGTCTTTAACCATCTTATAAGGGTGGAAAACATATGAGCGGATTTGCGAACCAAAATTTATATCAAAATTTTCACCCTTTAACTCTGCAAGTTTCTTTTCATGTTCTCTCTGCCTGATTTCAAGCAGCTTTGATGCAAGCATTTCCATGGCAATTTCTTTATTCTGCAGCTGAGAACGTTCCTGTTGGCATTTTATAACGATTCCTGTCGGTTTATGCAGGATACGAACAGCTGTTTCAACTTTATTAACATTTTGACCACCAGCACCGCCTGAACGCATTGTATCAACCTCCAAGTCTTCAGGAGGAATTATAATAGTTTTTTCATAATCGGGAATAATAGGTGAAACTTCGCACGATGCGAAACTCGTTTGACGTTTACCGTTTGCATTAAATGGAGAAATACGAACAAGCCTGTGTACCCCCTTTTCTGCTTTAGAGTATCCGTATGCATATTTCCCCGAAATTCTTATTGTAGCAGACTTTATCCCGGCTTCTTCACCTTCGGATTTATCAACAAGATCAACTTTCCAACCCTTTGATTCTGCCCATCTGGTATACATTCTAAGTAGCATTTCAGCCCAATCCTGAGCATCAGTCCCGCCCGCACCGGCATTTATACTCAAAAATGCATCAGCAGTATCATATTCACCGGAAAGCATCTTTTGCAAATCAAATTTATCAAGATTTTTTTCAAGTTCAATAAGCGCAGCTTCACTTTCATTTATTAATTCTTCATCACCGATTTCTTGCGCAGCTTCCGCATCAGAAATAACCGAATTCCAATAAGAAATCATCTCTATCTTATCTTTTATTTCACGAATTTGTTGACCAATTTCGGAAGCAAACTTCTGGTCTGCCCAAACTTCCGGCGACTGTAATTTTGTTTCAAGCGATTTTAGCTCATCCGCCATTTTTTCTGCAGAGTCAAAGACACTCCTTATTTTTATTCACACGCTCTTTTAAATCATCCAATAACATTTTTTAATAACTCCAAAACCTTATTATGTATTTCTTCAACAGACCTGGTGGCATCAATAACCTTAACCCTTTCCGGTTCCTGTTTCGCTATTTCAAGATAACCAAGCCTAACCCTTTCAAAGAATTCAATCCCTGAAGATTCCATTCTGTCTTTTTCTGTTCCGACTCTCTCCATTGAAGTTTCAACATCGATATCAAATACAAGCGTCAAATCCGGTTTTAAGCCGTTAACCGCCATTTCATTCAAAGCCTTAAGTTCAGCTATATTTACCCCTCTACCATAACCTTGATATGCTATTGTAGAATCCGTGTGACGATCACAAAGAACTATCATACCGTTTTTTACAGCGGGTTTTATTATACAATCAGCATGTTGTGCTCTGTCAGCAAGAAAAAGAAAAGACTCACACCTCGGAGAAACTTCTCCGTCATAATTCAGAAGGATTTCTCTCACTCTTTCCCCCAAACCTTTTGCTCCGGGTTCACGAGTCAACAGAGTTTTATACCCTTTACTCCTAAGGTATTCGTCCAGCAACTTTATCTGAGTGGTTTTACCGCACCCATCAGCCCCTTCAAATGTTATAAATAATCCCTTTGGCATCATTCCCTCACTATAATACAATTTTACAACAAATAGAATTTCTGTGTAGTGGACTGATTTTTATTACTTTGATATAATCAGCATATGGGCGGAGAAATTGAACAACTTCAGGAGATACTAAAAAAAGACCCTTCAAACTTTCAAACGAGAAGAGAGCTTTCCGTTCTGCTTGCAGATAGCGGATTTAATGAAGAAGCTCTTGCAAACCTTCAATATCTAACGAAATATTTTCCTGATGATGCGGAAATTTTTTACAATATAGGCATTATATATGAAAAGATGAGAAATTTTGGCGAAGCTGAAAAAGCTTATAAGAAGGCTGTCTCGATTTCTCCGCAAGCTGATTTTTTCTACAACCTCGGAGAAGTGTTTGTGAATCAAGAAAATTGGGATGAGGGCATTGAAGCCTTTAATGAAGTTTTGAAAACGGATTTAAATGATGGGAATTGTTATTTTAATCTTGGAATTTGTTATTACCATAAGGAAGAATTAAAACAAGCGGAAAATTGTTTCCAAAAAGCAATTGAGCTAAACCCTCAAGATTTATATGCAGAATTTTATCTTGGAAATATTTATCAAGAAGAAGGTTTGACTAATTTTGCGGAAGAATGTTATAAAAAAGTTTTAGAAATTTCTCCTGATTACAGCTGGGCTTATTTTAATCTTGCTTCAATTGCATATCAAAACGGAAATATTGACGAGACTAAATCCAATCTGTTACTAACGATTGAATATAATGACCAGGACATTGAAGCATATAAACTACTTGCAAAGATTTCAATCAAAGATGGTGACGTGGAAAACCTTTTATCCATTCTTCATACAAGACTGGATAAGGAACAAAACGGAGATTTATTTTACATACTTTCTCAAGTGTACAAATATCTTGGTATGGCTCAAGAATATGCTCAGGCTTTGGATAACGCTTTGAAAAATTCGTTAACTCTCACATACGACCATACAATAGTGAAAAATGAATTTGACAGGATAAAATCCGGATTCGATACAGATCTTGAACCGCCTCAAGAAATTGAAGAATACGAAGAAGAAAACCAGGGAAATTATGAAGAGGAAGAAGAAGAATTTGATGAAGATGAGTATGACGAAGAGATTTTAGATGATGACGAATCTGAAGATGAAAGTGATAATAAGCAGGGTTAAATGTTAAGTAATATTTATATTAAAAATTATATACTTATAGATGAACTTGAATTGAGTTTTGCCAATGGTTTAAATATTATAACCGGCGAAACCGGAGCCGGCAAAAGTATCTTAATTAACGCAATTGATATTGCTTTCGGTGCGAAAGCAGGAAAAGAAGTTATTAAAACTGGCTCTGAAAAAGCCATAATAGAACTTACCGTTAAAAATAACAAACATAGCTTAAAAAAAATATTTGAAGATTTTTGTATTGATAACAACGGGGATGAAATAATAATCTCAAGAGAAATTACACAAACAGGCTCACGTTCAAGAATTAATGGTTGTCTTATAAATCAAGAATGTTTAAAACAAATGAGAGAATTGTTTTTAGATATTCATTCACAGCATCAAGCATATACATTTTTACAGCCAAAATATCACATTACTCTTTTGGACGAATACATAAAGAATCCGCTCCTTGACGAATATAAACATGCTTTTCTGGAATACAAAGATATGCTTGAGGAGCTGGAAAAGTTAAAATTTGCTTCCCAAAAAACAGAGGAGCAAATAGAATTTCTTAAGTTCCAAGCAAATGAAATAGAAACTGCGAATATCAAATCCGCTCAGGAAGATGAAGATTTAAATAATGAATTATGCGTTCTTGAAAATGCAGAAAAGCTTAAAGAACTTACAGGG
>JAEEGK010003976.1_pt1 | contig 36492 bp, 27 predicted proteins | sample 8958771 | NCBI WGS metagenome assembly JAEEGK01 (sample SAMN16246547, study PRJNA631951) | gut metagenome | biome: gut microbiome; feature: rumen; material: SC-attached | host: Bos | place: Iran: Karaj | collected 2018-10 | reverse complement strand
TGGTACAGCTAAGCTTGTCTTTGACGGAGAATCAGGTAAACACGAGGAGGTTGTCATCCAGCAGTTCAAGGGCCCCGGTGTCCTTCAGGGAATGCACAACACCGAGAAGTCCATCCGCAGCTTCGCCCATTCTTGCTTCCAGTACGCTTTGAGTCTCAAGCAGAGCATCTGGTTCGCCACCAAGGATACCATCTCCAAGAAGTATGACGGCCGCTTCAGGGCCATCTTTGAAGAGGTGTTCCAGGAATATAAGGACCGTTTCGCCGAGGCTGGTATTGAATATTTCTACACCCTTATCGACGACGCAGTGGCACGTGTTATGCGTTCCGAGGGTGGTTTCATCTGGGCTTGCAAGAACTACGACGGTGATGTGATGTCCGACATGGTCTCCACCGCTTTCGGTTCTTTGGCCATGATGACCTCCGTCCTTGTCAGCCCTGACGGGAATTATGAATATGAGGCCGCTCACGGTACTGTGACCCGCCACTACTATAAGTACCTCAAGGGTGAGGAGACTTCTACCAACCCGATCGCCACAATCTTCGCTTGGAGCGGCGCTTTCCGCAAGAGGGGAGAGCTTGACAACCTGCCGGAGCTCGTCGCTTACGCTGACAAACTCGAGGCGGCTTGCCTTGACACCCTTAACGAGGGCTATGCCACCAAGGATCTCGTGAACCTGATGGAGGGAATCACTCCCACGATGCTGACTTCCGCCCAGTTCCTGGCCGAGATTCGTAAGCACTTGGAGAAATCTCTGTAATTCAAGTGTTTAAATAAAAAGTCCCGGGCCATATGACCCGGGACTTTTTGTCATCCAGAACGAAGTGAAGGATCTACCGCCCCTCGATTACCTCCTTCCAGGTCTTGCCGACGATGACCGGTGGCACATGGGCGGGAGCCTCATCGTCAATCTCCACTATGCTCCTGGTTGCGACCTTTGTCGGGTGAGCCTTGTCCCAAGTCTTGAAGGCGTTGTAGTCGTACTTCCAACTTTCTCCCTCGGAGAGTTTCATGATCCTCGTGTAGATCTGGGAACGTGAAGGAGCGTTGAATGTGGAATAATTGTAGCTGTCGTTCATGACACTCTGCTCGGTGGGTCTCCAGACGCCTGACCAGAATGTGTCACCTCCTTCATAGACTCCGATATTCTCGGAAGAGAAGTCGCTGTCACCGATGAATTGGCTCCATGGAACCTGGGATTTGGTGGGAGTCACGGAAATATTCTGGTACCAGTTCCACTTTTGGACCTTGTTGATGTAAGCTATCTCGCCGGAGGTGACTTCTCCTTGGAAGATGTAGCCGTACTCGTCCGCCAGTTTCCCGAGTCCGTGACCGGCAACTTCGTGGACAACCGTGTTGGCGAGGCTGGACAATCCGCCTGACACGGAGAAATCCTTGTAGGTGACCCAGGCGACGGAGGCTCCGCCAGCATAGATGTTGGTGTTGGCAGGATCGAGCATGTAACATGTGCCGCCATCCCGATAGCTGTTCATCAGAACCAGCACAATGACATTGTCCATCTTGGAGTCACCGACAGCCACCTTGGCGTATTCCAGGACTTTGCTATTGTTTCCTCCGACAGCCGACCCTCCACCGAAGACGCCGCTGAATGCGGTTGAGCAGCCGCTGAAATATTCATCATTCTTGGAGACGGCCTCGACCATGTAGACGTTGAAGCGGTTCTTCATGGATTTCATCGGCTCGACACTGAAGAAGTCGTTCATGGCCTGCTTGGCAGCCTTTTCGAAAGTGCCGCTTGTCAAATCCTTGTCGGAGAAAGCGTCGCCGGTGATGACCAGGTCGATTCCCTTGCCTGTGGAAGCCTTCTGCAACTGTGTGTGCTTCTTGTCTCTTGCGTAACTCTTTGACTCATAATGTGTCATGGAGACATTAAGAACTTTTTCGAGGTACTTCAGGGCATTTTCAACATTCTTTTTCTGGTCGGAGTCAACCAGTGTGGTGTAGTCGACGGTGCCGTCAGGTCCGATGATAACTATCTGGTTGATACTGCCGTAAGGGAATATACCATCACCGCTTATCGCATAGAACGGAGCTTCTTCTGTGGGGGTGCCGTCATTCATGTGCCGGATGAAGGATTCCCATTCCGCACCGGATTTCTTCAGCTGTTCCTTGAACAAGTTGTCACGCCTGGAAAGATCCGGGGAATCCAATTGTGAGTTGTTGTCAAAATATGTGAGTACGCCAAGCCCTTTGCTCTTTCCCTTTTTGTAGAGGTTTTCCAGGGAAGACAGGTATTCTGACACCTCGGTGAAATCCGCGGCCACTTCGAACAGGACTGTGTATTGGTTGCCTTTGATAAAGGCCTCAATGTCAAGTTCATTGCCGGAAAGAGTCTTGACAGTTGGAGATGTGGGGGCTGGAATCTTTGATTTGCGGATATCCTCTTGAGTGAAGCTGTTGAATTGGACGGCCCTGCCCCAAATCAGAGGGAACCTATTGATATTGGCCAGGGAAGAGGGTAGTGTTCCGGATAGTTTGTTACCCTTGAGGTCAAAATTCTCCAGATTTCTCAAGCCGGAATAAGACGCGGGAATTGTCCCCGAGAAGTTATTGTCGCTAAGATTGAGCCATGTCAGTTTTGTCAGGTTCCCGATCTCGTCCGGAAGAGTGCCGGACAAGTTGTTGGTGTTCAAGTCGAGAGAGGTCAAGTTGGTGAGTTGCCCGATAGAGGGGGATAACGGGGCGTTATCCATGTAGATACTCCTTACGATGTACAGTATCTCAAGGTCGGGAAGGGTGAATAGGCTCTCTGGAAGTTTACCGGTCAGGGGATAGTCGTAGAAGACAATCCGTTTGAGTTTCTTGAGATTTCCGATCTCATTAGGGAGAGGCCCGAAGATGCTCTTCGGCAAGCCATAGGACTGCGAAGGGTCGCAGTTGATGCTGAAACTCTCAAGCTCCGTCAGGTCTCCTATTTCCTTAGGGATTCTCCCCATGGCACCCCGGATACTCAACTCTTTCACATGAGTCCCGGTCGGATCCATAGCCACACCTTCCCAGGAGCTGTTTACCTGCCCGTCCGAACCCCAGTTATCATGATCCTGCCAGTGGTCTTTGTTGGCGTTATAGAAAGCCATGAGAGCCGCCTTTTCCTTGGCCATATAATCCGGTTCGACCACGGTCACTGTGGCGGTGGCACTATGGGAGGCGTTAATCACGACACGTACTGTCGTTGTCCCGGTACCGACACCCACGAAAGAACCGTCATTCAGGGGATCGTAGTTCTCATCTAGCGTGGCGCACAAGATTTGGCCGTCCCCGGAACGCCAATTTATATTTTGGATGACCACTTCCGCCGGTTCAACTTTGGCGGAGAAACGGGCGGTGTCTCCCTGGAAAATCGTGATTTCCGCAGGCTCGATAGTAATAGCTTCGATAATAGGGTTACGAACATTGACAGTGTAGGTTGCCTTTTTCCCGCCGGCAGTGGCAGTGATAGTGACTTGTCCTAAACTGACACCGGTGACTTTCCAGTTCTCATCAACAGTGGCGATGGACTCGTCACTGGAAGTCAACACCGGGACCTCCGTGGCGTTGGAAGGAGTTGTCTTGACGCTCAGTTGGAGAGTCTTGCCAATGTACACGCTGTGATCGGTCTCGATAAACTCAATCGCGGTGACCGGCACCACCTTTTTGCTGACAGTCACCTGGCAGGTGGCGGATTTGCCTCCCGCGGTGGCGGTTATCGTGGCGGTACCTTCGGCGACACCAGTGACTGTGCCACCTTGGACAGTAGCCACAGAGCTGTTGGAGCTGGACCATGTCACAGTCTTGTCTGTAGCGTTGCTGGGTGCTACTGTAGCGTTAATAATGGCAGTAGCTCCTGTTTCCACGGATAGGGAAGATTGATTTAAAGTCACGCCTGTCACCGCCACATTTTCTGGCAGTGGTTCTTCCTTCGGTCCGCAGGCAACGAAGATAATGGCGATCGCCGCAAGAGCGATCAGGGCACGTTTTCTCATAATGTGGTTTTATATTAAGTTATTAATATCCAATTACTTCTTTCCAGGTCTTCCTGACGATTACTGGCGGCACATGGACATACTCATTCTCATCCACTTCGACAATGCTCCTGGTGGCCACCTTTGTCGGATGCGCCTTGTCCCAGGTCTTGAAGGCGGAGTAGTCGTAATTCCATCCCTCGCCCTCCGAGAGTTTCATGACCCTGGTCCATATAAGCGAGCGGCATGGAGCGTTGAAAGTGGAGTGGTTGAAGTTGTCATTCATGACGCTTTGCTCCGTGGGCCTCCAGACTCCGGACCAGTAGGTGTATCCACCCTGATAAACCCCTATATTCTCTGACGCGAAGGCGCTGTCACCGATAAACTGGCTCCAACGAACCTTCTTTGGATCGGAAGTGAAGTCGACATTCAGATACCACTCATCGTTGTTCTGTTGTTCCTTGGTGTAGTTGGCATATTCGGCACTTATGGCCCCTTGGTCGCGGTAAGCGTATTCATCAGCAAGTTTCGCGATACCATGACCGCCCAACTCATGAACAATAGTGCTTGCCAGAGCCGAGACTCCTCCGCTCACTGTCACATCCTTGTAAGGAACCCAGATAACGCTAGCGCCACCAGCGTAAATACTCTTATCCGCAGGTCGCATCATATAAGTGGTGCCTCCTTTTCGTACACTGTTCATCAGTACCAGGACAGCGACATTGTCCATACGTGAATCACTGGTGACGGCCTTTTTAGCGTATTCAAGCACGTTATCATCATCGCCTCCAACGGCGGAACCATACCCGAAAGCTCCTCCAAAGACTGTGGAGCAGCCGTTGAAATACTCCTCGTGCTTTGACACGGCTTTGACGAAATAGACGTTGAACCGATCCTTCATCGACTTGTAAGGCTCTACTGAGAATAGGTCCGCAGCCGCCTGCTTAGCGGCTTTCTCGAATGTTCCGCCACTTACCATCTCCCTGTCGGAGAATGCGTCACCTGTGATCACAATGTCTATTCCCTTTCCGGTTGTGGCCGCCTGGTATTTGGTTACCTTCCCGTCCTGAGTATAGCTCTTTGACTCGTAATGTGTGATCGTGGTCTTGAACACTTTCTGAAGATAGGCTATCGCATCGCCATAAGACACCCTGAAATTATCCAGAAGGGTGGAATAGACGACAGTCTGATCTGGTCCTATGATAACTATCGAGTTCTCTACGTCATGCGGATACAGTCCATATCCTTTTTCCGCATAGAAAGGTGCTCCATTAGGATAATCAATTTGCATATACCTTACGAAAGAATCCCAGGTGGCACCCGCCCTATTAAGGTCATCCTTGAATATTTCGTCTAATTTGTTCCGTTCAGATTCAGAAAAACCGCCGTTATTGATGAAGGATATGATTCCTAATCCTTTGCTGTTGTTAACTTTATATAATGAGGCGAGTTGTGTCAAGCATTCAATGGCGTCTCCAGATTGTGGATTCAAATGGAACAGTAAGGTGTATTGGTTTTTGGATAATTCCTCATCGATATCAAGTTCTTTACCGGATAGCATCTTGATCTTGGGGCTGATTGGAGCCGGAACCTTGGAATCCCGGAGATTATCCATCGTGAATTTATTATCGTAGAATATTTTTGGCCAGAGTTTCCAATAATTATCCATGTGCGATACTGTGGTGGGAATCGAGCCGGATAGTTTGTTCGAGCTGAGATCGATTACCTTCAGGTTGATGAGGCTTCCCAACGAGGCAGGTACTGAGCCGGACAGGTCATTGCGTGACAGATTCAATTCTTCGAGTCCCGTCAGTTGCCCGATGGCGTCCGGAATCTTCCCGGTAATATTACAGTCGAAGAATCTCAGTTCCTTGATACTCTTGAGCTTGCTTATAGAGGTAGGGATGGTCCATGTGTCCAAGGGGGCATGGCAGATCCCCAGATATTCAAGTCCCTTCATCGCAAAAAGAGATTCCGGAAGTTTTCCGGAGATGGGATACCTCCATAAATAGATGTCCTTGAGTTTCTTGAGTTGTCCAATCTCTTTCGGCATCGGATAGGTGTTCGTGGATTCGTCGCCTTCATTGATGAGATGGAGTAGTTCCAACTCGGTGAGGTCCGCGATCTCTTTCGGTATCTGGCCTTTGAGATTTTCGTCATTGATCCACAAATGATTCACATGCTTGCCGTCAGGTGTCATTCCGACGCCCCCCCATAAGTACAAGGGCTTGTCTGAGCACCAAGTCTCCTTGTAATAATCACTCCAGTTATTCCCGTTGTTGGCATTGAAGAACTTTATCAGAGCGGCTCTTTCCTTTGCTTTATAGCTTCCCTCCTTGACTGTGACCTTGCAGGTGGCGGTCTTGTCACCGACCTTGGCGGTGATTGTGGCTTCTCCTATCGCTATGCCGGTTATCGTTCCATTGTTGTCCACAGTAGCAATGTCGGTGGCATCCGAGGACCATCCAACTTTGACGTCGGGATCGTCTGTGTCAACGGTCGCTTTCAGTGTCAGAGTACCGTCTTCCTCAATCTGTGCGGTGCTCTTATCCAGAGTTATGGAATTTACAGCGTAGCTGACCGATACCTGGCAGGTGACATTCATTGTGCCTGCCGAGGCGGTGATCTTGGCCGTTCCCTTTCCAACAGCCGTGATCTTCCCGTTGTCAACCTTTGCGACACTCTCGTCGGAGGAAGTCCATGTCACTGTCTTGTCGTCGGCGTCAGCGGGTTCGACGGTGGCGGTCAGCGTCAGGACCTCCTTGACAGTCATTGAGACCGAGGTTTTGTCAAGCTTTATGGATGACACACCCTTCGGGGTCACGGTGACCTCGCAGGTAGCTGTCCTGCCGCTCGCCGTGGCGGTGATGGTGGCGGTTCCGACCGCTACCCCACTCACAGTACCGTTATTCACAGTGGCGACGGAAGAGTTGGAACTTGACCAGGTCACAGTTTTGTCAGTGGCGTTCGAAGGGTTAACCGTCGCCGTCAGATTTGTGGAGCCACCTCTGGCGATAGAGACTGAGGACTGGCTCAATGAGACAGACGATACTTCGACTAACGGTTCCTCTTGGCAGGCCACTAGGCAGGCGGCTATTGCGGCGAGAGCGATCAAGAAGCATTTTTTCATTTCTGATTAGTTTTAGATTATTTTAAAAAATTCTCTTATGTTGCGGGCCATCTCGTCGGCGAGCCTTTGGCGCGCCTCGACACTAGACCAGGCGATGTGCGGGGTAAGTAATACCCTTTCCGGATGGCTGGTGTGGAGCAGGGGACTGTCAAGGGGCAGGGGTTCTTTCTCATAGACGTCGAGCCCTATACCGGCAATCCTTCCTTCGTCAATGATTCTTGCCAAGTCCTTCTCTACTGCGATTCCTCCACGTCCGGTGTTGACCAGCCAGGCGGTGGGCTTCATCAGAAGCATCTTCTCGTAGTCGATCAAGCCGGCCGTCCTATCATTGTATGGGGCGTGGATGCTGACAACATCGGCATCCCCAAGAAGGGTGTCTATAGGGACTGAAGGATATTCCTTGCAGTGGGAAGTACCTGAGGTTGAGTAATATATGACCTTCATCCCGAAGTCCTCGGCGATTTTGGCCACCTTGCTCCCTATAGCTCCCATGCCGACGACGCCAATGGTCTTGCCGGCCAGCTCGGTGTAAGGGTGGGCCGAGTCGGTGTGGATCTTCCCGGCCGAGTACCGTCCGTCCTTGGCGTAGGCGTCATAGTGGAACAACCTTCCAGCGAGGGCAAGGATAAGCGTCCAGGTGATCTGGGCCACGGAATCCGTTGAATATCCCGCCACATTACGGGCGGCCACTCCACGCTCCTCGCAAAGCTTGAGGTCGATGTTATTCATTCCGGTGCCAGCCTCGCATATTAACTTCAATTTAGGGGCTGAGTCAAGGAATTCCTTGTTGACAATAATCTTGTTGAGGATAGCTACATCAGCATCCTTGACCCTTTCCCGGGCCTCCTCTGCGGTGGATGAGTCATAGGTTGTAAGTTCTCCGAGCTTTTCGATCTCGGTCAGCGGCGTGGCCCCCATGGTCGCCGCGTCAAGAAATACTATTTTCATTTCTCTTGAATATCGTTGCCTTCGCTTGTCGCTTCAATGAGCCGTCCTATTGGTTTGAATCCTGTGAAGAATCGGGCCGCTATGACCCTGATCACTGTGTAGGCGGGTATGGCCACTAACATTCCCAGGATGCCACCAACATGCCCGGCCATGAGAAGCACGATGAATATCTCAAGCGGGCTGGACTTGATGCTTTTCGAGTATATCAGAGGCTGGAACAGGAAATTGTCCACCAACTGAGTGAAGAGGAATACCGCGAGTAGGGTTACCAACGCGACCCAGAAATTGGGATACACCCCCAAGGCTGCAGCGCTGCTATATTTCAGAACCAGCCCCAAGATCGTGCCTATAGCGGTCCCTATCCAGGGTCCGACGTAGGGGATAATGTTCAGCAGGCCCGCCATGAATGCGATACCCAATGCCGGGTAGAATCCAATCTTGGCTATCAGCCACAGGCCTAGGAAATCCAGAGTCGCCACTCCTATGACTTCCATTAGAAGACCGCCGAAGTATCTGGTCAGCAGGTGCTCGATGTCGCCGACAGCTTTAATAGCTTCGCCTTCAATCCTGTCAGGGACGAGGGAGCCGATTATCCTCCGGAACAATTTCTCATCCTTGATAAAGAAGAAACCAATGAACACAACGGAGAACAGGCCTATGAGAAGTGACCCGAGTGTCGAAGCCACCGAACCCACGACAGAAGTGATGGAGGACACGTCAAAAGCGTTTTTCATCCAGCCTGCGATGGATTCCTGAATTTTGAAATCCCTTCCGAGAGTCGGGAATCGGTCTATCAGCCAGACATTTAGCTTGTCTGCCCAGCGGGCTATCTCAGAGGTGCTGAAAGACGCTGTCTGAAGATTGTTGGACACACTTTGTATGATTCCTGAAACCACAGGTATGACTTGTGTGACAATCCCGACAATAAGAGCCATGATAATAATCAGGGTGAGAATGGCCAGCAGCCAGTCAGGGGCACTTTTGCCCTTTATCTTGATTTTGCGGAACAGCCTCATTATGGGATGTCCCAGCAATGACACGACAGCGGCGAGAATGATATAAATCAGCACGCTTCTGAAATACCAGCAAAGCGCGATGATGGCAACCGCCGTGGCTACCCACATGATGTATCTCGCCAGTTTGTCCGAACTTCTTTCCTCGCCCATTTCCATTGATTTGTCTAAACTTACGAAAAAGTCTTGAAAAAATTGAGAATTATTAGAAAATTCTTACGCTTGTGCCTTGGATAGGCACAAGCTGGGGCTACCTTCGCGATAGGAAAACAGAAATAGAAACAACTAAAAATATCAAGCCATGAAGAACACGGAATACAATCTCGACACCCTATCCTCGGTTATATCATCCGAATCCTCCCTTTCCGCCCTTCTGGAAATGATGGGCGATATGGGCCTTGAGCTCGACTCAGTCTCCCGCATCGCAGGTTAAGAATTTGCATATTACGCTGATATTGAATATATTTGCATGTATTGCGTTAGTATCGCTCATTATTAACCTGTTATAATATGAAAAAGCTACTTAGGACATCTTTTGCGGCGATGGCGGCCGCGTTTCTTTCCCTGACATTGTTCTCTTGCGGGCCCGATGAACCGGACAACAACGTCCCCACCGGTCCCACAACTGTGGCCGTCACCGGAGTGACGCTCAACAAGACATCCCTCACCCTGGTTGAGGGCGGATCGGAGGTTCTTACCGCGACCGTCGCCCCTTCCAACGCGACCAACAAGACGGTCAGCTGGAAGTCCTCAGACGCTTCAACAGCCTCGGTTGACAACTCCGGCAAGGTGACAGCTGTAAAAGCTGGCACAGCAACTATTACCGTCACGACCGCGGACGGCTCAAAGACGGCCACGTGCTCTGTGACTGTCACCCCGAAGACAATAAGTGTCACAGGAGTGGCTATCGAACCCTCCACTTTGGAGATCAAGGAAGGGGATACCTACCTGTTGAAGGCAATTGTTAGTCCCGCAGATGCCAGCCAGGCCGTGGACTGGACGTCCCCGTCCCCGCATATCGCGACCGTCGACCAAAATGGCCTGTTGACGGCAGTTGCGCCTGGAACGGTCCGAATTGCTGTCAGGTCTAAAGCCTATAACGATAAACAAGGTTTCTGTGATGTGACAGTCACGCAAGACAAGACATTGACGGGTATTTCTCTTGACGCTGATGAGATCACTCTCTCCGCAGGTGGATCCAGGACTTTGACAGTTATTTACTATCCGGAATACGCCTCAAATAAGAATGTCACATGGAAATCATCAGATGAGTCGGTTGTGACTGTCAGTGATGGAAAAGTGTTCGGTCTTAAAGAAGGGACAGCGACTGTTACGGCGACATCGGAAGAAGGTTCCTATACTGCGGAGTGCGTGGTGATAGTGGGCGAGGCGGAAGGCCCGTTCATTTATTCAATAGGTTCGGATTTAAGTGTTTATGTGAATGGAGAGCCTGATCCTAGAAGTGGAATCTTCAATACTGATGCGTTCCAGTTCTACGTGGCAGAGTATATCGAGGCCGAGGGAAATGATCTCATCACTTATGAGGTTTACATTAATCAATCGAGAGAGGAGCCATGGATCTGCAAGAACCGGAAGCCGATCATCAGCCTGACGGGTCATGAAGGAGAAACTGTTTATGGCCTCTCATGCAGGAATGGTGTGTATGCTGTCCTGTATGTTAATCGAGATGGCGAATATAAAGTTGTCAAGGCTGAATCTGATGGAACCGTGAGCGAATATGATCTTAAAGGTGTCGCTAAAAGATTTTTCTCAGTGACCACAGCCGTCGCTCCAAATGGTGATATTTATGTCAGCTCGCAGATCCTGGATAATTTTGACCAGGCTTATCTTGCCATGTACAAATTATCTGATGACGGGAAAGTCACGGAGACATTGATTGAGAAGAATTATCAGGCTAGACCTACAATCGGGGTGACCGACGCCGGAGATGTATATATTCTCGGGTCGGATATGGTCGAAGGGATGGAATCGGTGCGCCTTTATAAGAATGGAGAGTTCTATAAGGCCATCGACCAAGTGGCTGATAATCTGGGTTCGAGCCTGCGTTGTGTAGGCAATGATGTGTACACAGTCATCAAGGATGAGGTCAACAAGCAGGTCCGGGTTCATAAGAACGGAACTAAATATCAAACCCTCGATTACAGTCAAGAGGTTTACCTACATTATGCAAGCGGAGACCAAAGACCATTCTGGGTAAATGAGAGTGGAGACGTGTATTTGTCCTTGCTGGAGAACGGTTCTTTGTACCGCATATACAAGAATGGCAAGAATCTGTATTCAACAGATAATTCAGGTACTGTCTCCTTCCAGCCCTTCTGCGTGATTGAGTAATGTGGCTTCAGCCACGGAGGCGACACCCTAGTCTTCCTTCAGGGAGACCAGGGTGTTGTCCTTCTCGGGGGTGAGGCCGACTTTCAAAACCCGGAGCTCTGAGGAGCCCTTTTTGGTCTTGCCTTGGAGGATTCTGTCTGAGATAATGAACTCAGACACAGGATCTTCCACATAACGCATGACCGCCCTTTTAAGCGGCCTCGCACCGAATGCCGGGTCATATCCAGCCTCTGCTATGAACTTCTTCGCGGAAGGTGTGATGGTCAGTTTGTACCCCGACTCCTCGGCCCTCTCGCGGAGCTCTCTCAACTCGATGTCGATGATCTTCTCGATGTCCTCCTTGGTCAGTGAGTTGAAGAATATCTGCTCGTCAACCCTGTTGATGAACTCGGGAGGGAAGTTCTTCTTTATTGCCTTCTCAAGCACACTCTGGCGATTTTGCGCCACGTTCTTGCCGGCGGTGGCGAAACCGACTCCGGTACCATATTCATCAAGCTCGCGGCTGCCCACGTTGGAAGTCATGATCACGATAGTGTTCTTGAAATTCACGACCCTGCCGTTGCTGTCGGTGAGGTGACCATCGTCAAGCACTTGCAGCAGAATGTTGAATATGTCCGGATGAGCCTTCTCGATCTCGTCCAGGAGCACCACGCAATAAGGCTTGCGGCGCACCCGTTCGCTGAGCTGACCGCCCTCCTCGTAACCCACGTATCCGGGGGGCGCTCCAATGAGGCGGGATACAGTGAACTTCTCCATATATTCGCTCATGTCGATGCGGACCATGTTCTCCTCGGAATCGAATAGATACTCCGCCAGACATTTGGCCAACTGGGTCTTGCCCACTCCGGTTGGCCCGAAGAAAAGGAACGTGCCTATAGGACGGTCAGGATCCTTGAGGCCAGCCCTGTTGCGCCGGATAGCCCTAACTACCTTGTCGATGGCCTCATCCTGGCCGATGATCCTGCCCTGGAGACGCTCTTTCATCTTCATGATCCTGTTGCCTTCGCTCTCGGCCACTTTGTTGACCGGGATTCCGGTCATCTTGGAGACCACGGTGGCGATGTCCTCCGCGTCGACCACATTGCCGGTCTTCTTGTCCTTCGTTAGGCTCAGACGGACCATTGAACCAGCCTCGTCCATGGCGTCTATCGCCTTGTCCGGCAGGAACTTGTCCGTCACATAACGGTCTGTCAGGCGGGCGCAAGCCTCAATCGCCTCCTCATTGTAGGTGACGCTGTGGAACTCCTCGTAATTGGCCTTTATGTTATTCAGGATCGAGATGGACTGCTTGATGTCAGTCGGCTCCACGACAATCTTCTGGAACCTTCTATCAAGGGCGCCGTCCTTCTCCACTATCTTCGCGAACTCGTCCATTGTTGTCGCTCCTATGCACTGCAGCTCGCCCCTGGCGAGGGCGGGTTTGAGCATATTGGCGGCGTCCAGACTGCCCTGCGCTCCTCCGGCCCCGACGATTGTGTGGAACTCGTCGATGAACAGGATTATGTCAGGATTTGTGCTAGCCTCCTTGATGATGGCCTTCAGTCTCTTCTCGAAGTCGCCACGGTATTTAGTGCCAGCCACGACGGAGGCTATATCCAAGGAAATCAGCTTCTTCTTCGCGAGGACAGGGGATATGCTGCCTCCTGCGATTCTCTGGGCGATGCCCTCCACTATCGCTGATTTTCCCACTCCGGGCTCACCTATGAGCATGGGGTTATTCTTCTTGCGCCTCCCCAGGATCTCGATCACCCTCGCGATCTCCACATCCCTTCCCACGACAGGGTCGAGCTTGCCTTCGGCAGCGGCCTTTGTCAGGTCAAAGCCGAAATCCTCAAGATTGACCTTCCCGGAAGGATTGTTGCCCTGTCCGGGCTCTCCATCCTCTTCCTGGTCCTCGTCTCCCTGAGGAGTCGCGTCCTGTTGGTTCCGGGTAGCCTGCTGCTGGCCAAGGAGTCCCTCGTCACGCATGTGGGCGAGGAGCCTACCATAATCCACACCATGCTGGCGGAGATAAGCTTGGCCGTAGTTCTCTGTCGTGCGGCAGAGAGCAAGGAGCAGATGAAGCGAGGTGGCCTCGGCGGAATTCATCTTTGAAGCCTCCATTACGGTGATACTCAACACGTTCTGGGCATATCTCGAGAAGGAGATCTTGTCCGCCTCGGAATATGGGATAGACTCGTTGGTGAATATGTGGCTGTCAATGAAACGCTTGAAGGCGTCAATGTCCACCCCCAAAGCGGCGAGGACTTTGCAGGCGTCGTTGTCCCCCTGGCGCATCATGCCGAGGAACAAATGGTCAGGGCCTATGCCGTAACTGCCTGTCCGCATCGCCTCCTCCCGGGCGTAACGGATGATGCTGTTGAGCTCGTCGGATATTCTGATTTCCATATTTTCTTCAATTGAGTGCTGCCGAAAGGCAATTATAGTAATTATCGGCTTATTTTGCAACAACTATGCGAGAGTAATCCCGCTGCCACTTTGTCACTATTGCCAGTGTCGTATTTATTTGTTATATTTGCATGTTTAAGTAAAAGGTAATCATAAAGCGATTTTATGGATATTGAGGAAAATATTGTAGAAGGACAGACAGGCGTTATCGAACCGGTTGAGATCGACCAGGAGATGCGTTCCGCGTACATCGATTATTCGATGTCCGTCATCGTGTCCCGAGCTCTCCCTGATGTCAGGGATGGTCTCAAGCCGGTTCAAAGAAGAGTTTTATATGGAATGGACGGCCTCGGCCTGCCTTTCTCCGGCCCGACCCGCAAATGCGCCAAGATAGTGGGTGAGGTTCTTGGTAAGTATCACCCTCACGGCGACTCGAGCGTTTATGACGCCCTCGCGCGTCTGGCCCAGCCTTGGAATCAGAGATATCCCACCGTTTTTGGTCAAGGCAACTTCGGATCTATGGATGGAGACCCTGTGGCCGCGATGAGGTACACAGAGGCGAAGCTCCAGAAGATAACCGAGGAGATTCTCGGGGACATCGAGAAAGACACGGTGGACATGGTCAACAATTTTGATGACACCGAGAAAGAGCCCACTGTGCTTCCTACTCGCTTGCCGTTGCTTCTTCTGAATGGTTCCGCGGGTATCGCTGTCGGTATGGCCACGAATATGGCTCCCCATAATCTCGGGGAATGCTGTGACGCGATCTGCGCATATATTGACGATCCGGACATCGACACCGAGGGTTTGATGCGCTATGTCAAGGGCCCTGACTTCCCGACGGGAGGTATCATCATGGGTATGAGCGGCATCAAGGAGGCCTATGAGACTGGCCGCGGAAGGGTCGTCGTCAGGTCCAAGACCGATATTGAGGTCGGGGAGAATGGACGTGAGACCATCGTGGTGACCGAGGTCCCTTATATGGTCAACAAGAAGGAGATGATCGAGAAGATCGGTCAGATGGTGGAGGACAAGAGGCTGGAGGGCATCACATACATCAACGACGAGACTTCCCGCGAGGGTGTCAGGGTTATCCTGAGGGTGAAGCAGGGATACAACTCCAATGTTGTCCTGAACACGCTCTTCAAGTACACCCAGCTCCAGTCCAGTTTCGCCTTCAACAACGTCGCCCTTGTTAACGGTCGTCCAAAGACATTGTCTCTCAAGGAGTTGATCTCCAATTTCGTGGACTTCCGCCATGAGGTCGTGGTTCGCAGGACCAAGTTTGAGTTGGATAAGGCCCAGAAGAGGGCTCATATTCTCGAAGGTCTCCTGAAGGCCATCGACGTGATTGACGAGATCATCCACATCATACGTCACTCAGAGAGTGTGGACGAGGCCAAGGCTGAGTTGATCAAACGCTTTGATTTCACCGAGATTCAGGCCACGGCCATCGTTGAGATGAGGCTCAGGCAACTCACTGGACTCGAGCGCGAGAAGCTTCAGGCCGAGTATGATGAGCTTGAGAAGTTCATCGCCCGCTGCAATGAGATTCTCGGTAGCGTAGAGGAGCAGCTCAAGATAGTCAAGGCTGAGACCCTTGAGATCAAGGAAAAGTATGCCGATCCCAGAAGGACTGAGATACGTCCCTCCGAGGAAGAGTTCAACCCTGAGGATTTCTACGCCGATGAGGATGTCGTCATCACGATCTCTCATCTTGGATATATCAAGCGTACTCCTCTGACCGAGTACCGCACCCAGGCTAGGGGCGGCGTCGGCATGAAGGGCAGCTCCACCCGTGACGAGGATTTCATTGAGCATATCTATATAGCCAATATGCATTCCACAATGCTCCTGTTTACTGAGAGCGGAAGGTGCTATTGGTTAAAGGTTTACGAGATTCCGGAAGGCTCCAGGGCATCCAAGGGCCGCGCGATCCAGAACGTGCTCAGCATCCCTGATGACAAGATTAAGGCTTATATCAACGTCAAGACTCTGAAGGATCAGGAATATGTTGATTCTCATAGTATCGCTCTTGTGACCAAGAGGGGTATCATCAAGAAGACGGCTCTTTCAGCTTATTCCCACCCGAGGGCCGCAGGTGTCAACGCTGTCAATCTCCGTGACGGGGATGTTCTGGTTGAGGCCCTGCTTACCGGTGGAAACGACGAGATTCTGATCGCCGCCCGTGATGGACGCTGCTGCCGCTTCAATGAGAAAGATGCCCGTGAGATGGGTAGGACATCGACTGGAGTGCGTGGCATCAATATTGAAGAGGCTGACGAGGTAATTGGCGCTATCAACTACGATCCGGCCGCTGAGGATGCCGCTGAGCACACAGTGCTGGTCGTGAGTGAGAACGGATTCGGTAAGAGGTCTGATTTTGATGAGTACAGGATTACGAAGAGGGGAGGAAAGGGAGTCAAGACCATCAATATCACCGAGAAGACAGGCAAGTTGATCGCCATAAAGAATGTGACCCAGAAGGATGACTTGATGATCATCGAGAAATCCGGCCTGACGATAAGGATGGCTGTATCTGGCATAAAGGTGGCTGGTAGAGCCACTCAGGGTGTCAAACTCATCAACATCAAGGAAGGCGATTCAATAGCCTCTCTTTCCACGGTTGAGAAGAGCGACGAGACCCTTGAGAACGAGAATGTTGAAAATACAGAAGTAACTGAAAACGAGAATATTAACAACTAAATCCGATAATCATGAAAAAGTTAATGATTGTTTTGGCATTGCTCGCTTCCTTCCAGGTAGCGAATGCCCAGGCAGGCCCTGCTGCCGCCAAGAAGGCTCTTGACGCTGCTCTCGCGGCTTCACAGAACGCTAAAAAGGCCACCAAGGTCGCCACTTGGATGAAACTGGCCGAGTCTTATGTCGAGGCTTACAACGCTCCCTCCGGGAACGTGTGGATCGGAGCCAATGAGAACGAACTCAAACTCGCTATGGGTAATGAGAAGCCCGCTTCTGTTGAGAATGTCGTTCTTGGTGGTGCCCAGTATGTCAAGCAGATTTATGACAACAAGAATCTTTATTTCAACACCAATGGCCAGCTTGAGATCATAGAGGTCACAAAGCCTGTTGTTGAGAACGCTCTTGACAAGGCTGTCGAGGCTTACAAGAAGGCCGCTGAGGTTGATGCCAAGGCCACCAAAGCCAAGGATATCACCGCCGGTATGAAGAGCATTGTCGAGAAGTACAACACTGAGGCTTACAACGCCTATACTTTCGGTGACGTCGCTAAGGCTGAGTCCCTTTTCGCCAAGGCGTTCAACACCTCTTGCGAGAAGATCAGCGCGGCTGTCGACACCAGCGCCCTTTACAATGCCGGTTTCGTCGCCTATGGCGCCGGCAATTTCGAGAAAGCGAAGGGCTACTTCGATAAGTGCCTCGAGTACAACTATTTCGCTAAGGACGGAGAGGTCTTCTCGAAACTCGCTGATTGCGTCAGCAAGATTGATAAGACCGACGCCGGAAAGGCTCTCCAGAAGGATTATCTTGAGAAGGGCTTCACAAAGTTCCCTCAGAGCCAGAGCATCTTGATCGGCCTTATCAACTACTATGTCTCTAGTGGCGAGGACACTGAGAAGCTGTTCTCATTGATCGACGAGGCCAAGGCCAACGAGCCTAACAATGCTTCTCTCTATTATGTCGAGGGTAATATCCGCGGCCAGCTCGGCCAGACCGAGGAGGCTGTGAAGGCCTATGAGAAGTGCGTTGAGGTTGATCCCAACTATGAGTATGGATTCATCGGCGAGGGTGTCATGTTCTACAACATGGCCGCCAAGATCCAGGAAGAGGCTCAGAATGAGATTGATGACAACAAGTACATGGCCCTTGTCCAGAAGTTTGAGACCTACCTTAAGAGCTGCATCGATCCTTTCGAGAAGGCTTTCAATATGACCAAGGATGAGAGCATCAAGGCTAGCCTTGCCGAGTATCTGAAGAACTCCTTCTATCGTTTCCGTGAGGAGGATCCCAAGTACCAGGCTGGCTACGAGAAGTACGACAAGTATCTCAACCAGTAATACTTCATTCTATAACATATAAAGAGTCGGCCAGATGGCCGGCTCTTTTGTTTTTTGGGGGGGCTTGGTGTCAATTATCCGGCCGCAAATAGCCGTGGCGTGTCAAGTCATCTCTATTCGTGACAGGGAAAGTGTAACCGTCAGCAATCACAAAGAGGTCATCAGTGACAGTGGAAATCGCGTCATAGTTGTGGTCGGTAACGATGATTCCGTGATCCTCACTTCTGTCACGGATGATCTGTTTTACCGCTTCGACATGCAGCGGATCTATTTGTGAGAAAGGTTCATCCAAAATATAGAACGGAGCTTCACTCATCAGGATCAGGAACAATTCCGCCAATCGGGCTTCTCCGCCGGAAAGCTCCCATATCGCTGAATCATATAATCTCGAATACTTGGGGAACATATTGACGAATTTCCAATAATTGACGCCATAGAGCTCAAATGCGCGGTGAAGCTTGACGCTTTCTGGAAGTAATTGTCCCTGAGGGAGATATTTAATTAATCTTCCGATGGTTCGTCTATCCACGGGTTTTTCATCGATGGAAACCATCACATTCTCGACTCGTAATCCGCCCATCAAAGCGCGGAACATGCAAGATTTTCCCGCCCCATTTCTGCCCAGCAGTCCTGTGACCCTCCCAGTTGTGGAAGTGATGTATCCACCTGAGAGGACCGTCTTCTGTCCGAAACGGACTACGACACTATCAACTATCAATTTATGCCTATCCATTGAACATTAGGGCAATGGCCATCAAAATGAAAAACAGAATGAAATCCGTGATCAGCACAACTATCAGGAAATGCCAACGAGAGAATCCCAGATTAATATAAAAAAAGCATGTGTCCCGTGACCTGAGTTTGTGGGATAAGTACAGCACAATGGCCGTAAAAGGTATTTTCAATATAAAAACATCTACCGCAAGGGCATAGGCCTGGGTAAAAGCTAACAGCAGAGCTGCGGAAACATTATAGACACCGCCGATAATGGCTTGCCATCCGCCATTCAGCCACGTTAGATATATACGGTCACGAAGGTTCATACGTCGGAAGAGCTACGCTGTCCCAATGAAAGAATTTCTCCTGCTTGTGCTCGTACAATAATTGCACCATGCCTACAAAGAAAACGCCCTCGGAGAAATCCGAGAGCGTCACTTGGGGTGCGATGTGGGGCTCGAACCCACGACACCCAGAACCACAATCTGGTGCTCTACCAACTGAACTAATCGCACCGTGTTAGAGATTGCAAAGATACAAAAAATTCTTTCTATGCAAGAATTTATCAAGAATAATTATCTTTGTGTATGCGGAGATTCCTGATCCTCGTCGTTTGCATTTCCTTGTCGATGATGGCCCATGCCCAGATTACCGGGCATCTGCCTTCAGCCAGACCCCTGTTCAATTATCCGGACACTGCGACCATATTCATTATGGGCGATGTGATGATGCATTCCGACCAGATCACCAATGCCCGCAGGGCGGACGGGAGCTATGATTTCTCCACATATTTCTCATTCCTGAAGGACCGTATCGAGGCTTCGGACATCGCCATAGCCAATATGGAGTTCACCCTGGCCGGGAAGCCATATTCAGGCTATCCTTGTTTTTCCGCTCCGGACGGGTACGAGGACTATGTCGCATCCTGCGGGGTGGACGTATTCCTGACCGCAAACAACCATATCCTGGACAAGGGCCTGAAGGGTTTATCCAGGACACTGGGGATATATTCGGAGATGGAAGAGGAAGGCAGGGTCAAGCATACCGGATCATCGGACGACAAGGATGACGACCTGGTCCGCTTCCCGCTGATGGTGGCCGTAAGGGGAGTCCGGGTCGCGCTGGTCAATTTCACGTACGGGACAAATGTGGAGAGTGATTCCGCATACCCCAAGGTCCATCTGACGGACAAGGATGAGATCGGAACTGCCATCCGCAGGGCCAGGGATGCCGGGGCCGAGTTCGTCATAGCGCTGCCACACTGGGGGATCGAATATGTACTCAACCATTCCAAGGAACAGGAGAAACTGGCGGAGTGGCTGGCTGGGCAGGGATGCGACGCGGTAGTCGGAGCCCATCCCCACGTGGTCCAGGATGTCGCGGGAATCATTCCCGATCCTGGGACCGGTGGAAAGACGGTGCCTGTGGTATATTCCCTGGGAAACGCCGTATCCAACATGAGCGCGAAGAACACCAGGGTGGGGATGGCCGTGGTCTTGAAGATCGAGACAGGCTTTACCGGCACGAGGCGTTTGCTGGAACCGGAATATATCCTGACCTGGTGCACCAGGCCCGGGACTCTGACCGACAGTTATGCCACGATCCCGATAAAGGGATTCCTTGGGAAAAGGAACCTTTGGAAGGACCCCTCGGACTACGACGAAATGGTGCGGTCATACGAGAGGGTGAAGGCTGCAACAGGAATTAAAGATTGATATCATATAATGAAGAAAACCATCACGCTTGAAGCAAAGGATCCCGTGGAGATTTTCGGGGCGGGGAACAAGATACTGGAAGAATTCCGGACATATTTCCCGGGTCTGAAAGTGGCTGCCAGAGGCAACGAGATCCATCTGGAAGGGAAGGACTCCGACATCAGGACCTTTGAGGGGAAACTCAATGAACTGGTCGAGAGACGGCGCCACAAGATGAACCTTACGGTCTTCGATGTGGAGGAGATTTTCGATGGAGAGAGGTCGCCGGACAGGTTCAGGCAGACCGGGGATGCCATCATCGTGCATTCCACGGACGGCAAGCCGATCAAGGCCAGGAACAAGACCCAGCAGGAAATGGTCAAGTCGTATTTCGCGAACGACCTGGTCTTCGCCGTCGGTCCTGCCGGTACCGGAAAGACCTACGTTGCCATCGCGCTGGCCGTACGTGCGTTGAAGAACAGGGAAATCAAGCGTATCATCCTGACCCGCCCTGCAGTTGAGGCGGGAGAGCGCCTTGGCTTCCTGCCCGGTGACCTCAAGGACAAACTGGATCCGTATCTCCAGCCTCTCTATGATGCCCTGGGGGACATGATCCCTCCCAAGAGGCTGCAGGATTTCATGGCGGAGGGGGTGATACAGATAGCGCCCCTGGCATATATGCGCGGAAGGACCCTGGACAGGGCGTGCGTCATCTTGGACGAAGCCCAGAATACCAACCTTGCACAGCTCAAGATGTTCCTCACCAGGATGGGTACCAACGCCAAGTTCATAGTCACGGGAGATGCCACCCAGGTGGACCTTCCACGGCGGGAGGATTCCGGCCTTCTCCAGGGGATAAACCTTCTGAAGGGGATAAAAGGGGTCGGTACGATATTCTTCACGAACGAGGACATCGTACGTCATCCCCTGGTAACCAAGATAGTCAAGGCTTTTGAAAAAATATGACTATCTTTGTAGATTAAGTATTTTATCGGAATGGAAAATATCAGGTGTCTAATAATAGGAGGTGGTCCTGCCGGTTATACGGCGGCTATCTATGCTTCCAGGGCGGGCCTCGCTCCCGTATTGTATGAGGGTATGGAACCCGGCGGCCAGCTTACCACCACGACCGTAGTGGAGAATTTCCCGGGTTTCCCGGAGGGCGTCGATGCCAACCAGCTGATGGGTGACATGAGGGCGCAGGCCGTCCGTCTCGGCGCCGATATCCGCAGGGGTACCGTCACGTCCGTGGACTTTTCCTCCAGGCCTTTCAAGCTGACCATCGATTCCGAGTCGGTATTGGAGGCCCAGGCCGTCATTATCGCCACCGGTGCAACCGCAAGGTATCTCGGACTTCCCTCGGAACGCAAGTTCAGGGGTATGGGAGTCAGCGCATGTGCCACTTGCGACGGTTTCTTCTACAGGAAGAAGGATGTGGCGGTGGTCGGAGGAGGCGATACCGCATGCGAGGAAGCCACCTATCTTGCCAATCTTTGCAACAAGGTGTACATGATCGTCCGCAGGGATGTCTTCAGGGCTTCCGTGGCGATGCAGGAGAAGGTCCGGAATACTCCCAACATCGAGATCCTCTGGAATTGCAACACCCAGGAGGTCCTCGGAGACGCTTCCGGAGTGACGGGCGCGAGGCTCGTAAGGAAGGATGGTAAGGTTTTTGATATCCGTATCGACGGGTTTTTCCTCGCGATCGGACATCATCCGAATTCCGATGTGTTCAAGGAATTCATCGATACCGATGAGAACGGCTACATCATCACCGCCGGCAAGTCCTGCAAGACCAATGTCGAGGGGGTGTTTGCGGCCGGAGACGTCCAGGATCCGAGCTTCAGGCAGGCCATCACTGCAGCTGCCTCCGGATGCAAGGCGGCCCTGGAAGTGGAGAAATTCCTGATGGCGCATTGATTTTTATGAACATGTTCAAGGCTTTTTACAAGGTTGCCGCCCTTTTGCTCCTGGCGGTGATATCCCTTCAGGGCTGCAAGTCCCAGTACGACCTGCTCCTGAACAGCAACGACGTGGATGAAAAGTATAACGCGGCGTTCGATTATTTCAATAACGGCAAGTTCAGCAAGGCCGCGAGGCTTTTCGAGAGCATGGCCGTCCAGACAAGCGGTACTTCAAAGGACGATACCGTCCAGTTCTACTGGGGCCTGAGCAATTACAGGTTCAAGGATTACTATACCGCCGAGACCAATTTCGCGAAGTTCCTCACCAACTTCCCCCGCAGCCCGTTCTCCGAAGAGGCCGCCTTCCTGCGCATAGACTGCCTTTACCGCTCGACATACAGGTCAGAACTGGACCAGAAACCCACATATACCGCCCTGGGCATCATTTCCCAGTATATGGTCGAGAATCCCAACAGCTCGCATTTCGCGACCTGCAGCAGGATGGTCAAGGAACTCAACGACAGGCTGGATAAGAAGGCATATGACAATGCCCGCCTGTACTACAAGATGGAGCTTTACAAGTCCGCCAGGACCGCTTTCAAGAATATCCTTAAGGACGATGCCGACAACATCTACCGTGAAGACATACTCTATTACACGGCCAAGTCCTCCTACAAGTACGCCCAGCTCAGCGTTGAGGCCAAGCAGAAGGAACGTTACCTGGTGTTCGTGGACGACTATTACAATTTCATAGGTGAGCTCCCGGATTCTCCTTACAGGAAGGAACTGGATGTCCTTTTCAAGCGTTCGCAGAAGGCTCTGGGAAGGTATTCGGGTTCGGAGGAAGACCTTGAAACGAAGGAAAAGGAATTCGAAAGGGACAGAAAGAAATTATTGAAACAATCCGATTCCGAGTAGTAGTACAATAATTGGATAAGAAAATATTTTATATGGAAGTAAAGAAGAAAACCCCTGTAAACACAATCACCAGGGATGTGAAGTATCTCGCCGAACCTACCGGCAACATCTATGAGACCGTGGTTCTCCTCTCCAAGAGGGCCAACCAGATATCTCTCGAAGAGAAGAAGGAACTCGCCAAGAAACTGGAGGATTTCCGTACCGACCGCGACACCATGGACGAGGTCTTCGAGAACAGGGAGCAGATAGAGATCTCCAAGTATTACGAGAAGCTCCCCAAACCGGACCTCATCGCCATTACCGAATTCGAGGACGGCGAACTTTATTACAGGATGGCCGGAAAGGAGGAGGATCCCCTCCGCCGATAATCCCGGACCATGCTCAGGTCGTTACAGATCAGGAATTACGTATTGATAGACTCTCTGGATGTCGAATTTCCGGAGGGTCTAGTCATTATTACCGGTCAGACCGGAGCTGGTAAGTCCATCTTGCTTGGGGCTCTGTCCCTCCTTCTCGGCTCGAAGGCCGATGCCTCGGTGATCGGGGGAGGAGCCGAGAACTGTGTGGTCGAGGCTGTCTTCGGTATTCCCGGTTCCGATCAGGCGCTGAAGGGAATACTCGATGACAATGACATCGACTTTGCCGACGGAGAACTGATAATCCGCCGCGTCGTGGCCAGGACCGGCCGTTCCCGTTCGTTCATCAACGATTCCCCGGTCAATGTACAGCTGCTCCAGAGCATATCCTCAAGGCTCGTGGACATCCATTCCCAGCACCAGACGCTGATGCTGTCAGACCGTTCCTTCCAACTCGAGATGCTCGACCATTTCTGCGGGAACGAGTCACTGCTCGCGGATTGCTCAGGATCCTACCGACGTCTCAAGTCCCTCGAGAAAGAATTGGCAGAAGTATCCGGGAAGCTGGAAAGGATAGCCGAGGAAAGGGACTACGTGCAGGCCAGATGGCAGCGTCTTGAAGACGCCAGGCTTCAGGAAGGGGAACTGGAGGCCCTGGAGGCCGAGCAGAAGCAGCTGGCCAACGCGGAGACCATCAAGGAGAATCTCTGCGCAGTGGAAGAGATATTGGGGTCCCTTGAACTCAAGGAAGCCCGCAAGATGCTTGAAAAGGCAGGAAGGTACCTGCCGTCGTCTCTGGAACTCGCCGAGAGGCTGGAATCTTCAAGGACGGAACTGAAGGACATCCTGGAGGAGGTCTCTTCGATCAATTCAAGGACAGAACTTTCCCAGGACAGGCTGGAAGCCGTCGAGAACCGTATGTCGTTGCTTTACGACCTGATGAAGAAATATTCGGTTTCCTCCGTCGGCGAACTCATGGCGGTCAGGGACTCCCTTTCCGACAGCCTGTTCGATTCAGAGGCGCTCGAAGGCCGCCGCGAAGAACTGGAAAAGGCGGTCAAGTCGGAAGGCAAGACCCTGGAGTCCATATGCAGGCGTCTCCACGAGTCCAGGAATGCCTCCTGTGATAAATTCTCCCAGTCGGTCCTTTCGGACCTGCATTCCCTTGAACTGGAAAGGGCTTCTTTCAAAGTGGAGCTGTCCGATGTCCCTGCATCTGTGACAGGTACCGACGAGGTGCATTTCCTCTTTTCCGCGTCCGGAGGCAACCTGACCGATGTGGCGAAATGCGCTTCAGGCGGAGAACTGTCCAGGCTGATGCTCTGCCTCAAGGCGATGATGGCCCGTTTCGTGAATATGCCTACTCTCATATTCGATGAAATCGATTCCGGAGTGTCAGGCAGCGCAGCCGACAAGATGGGCAGGATGATATGTTCGATGGGAGAGGACATGCAGGTATTCGCTATCACCCATCTGCCGCAGGTGGCGGCCAAGGGAGACGTCCATTATCTGGTTGAGAAGGAATTCGACGGCACTGATGCCGTCACGACCATCCGTCCCCTTGAAGGGGAGGAGAGAGTGATGGAACTCGCCAGAATGTTAAGCGGCAGCCGTGTCTCGGCCGCCGCTGTAGAGAATGCAAAAGCGCTTCTATCTGACTAGTGTCACCGAATAATCGGGATTGTACACTATCCTGCGTACAGCATTGTTGACGAACCCTCCTCCCGGAGTCCTCTCGAGCTTGAAGTCGCTCTGGAGCCCCGTGAATTCCACTTTGTCGAGGGCTCGCGGCCATTTCTTGCCATACTTGGCGGCCAGGGTCGAGAAATACTTCACCAGGTCATATCCGGAATAAGCCGAACGGCTGGGCTCGGTATTGAACAGGGCCCTGTACTGGAGGAGGAAGTCTCGTACTTCCTTGGAGGAATAATCCACGAAATAAGTCACGCTTGCGTGCAGGTTGAGCCTGTGCAGCTGCTCGACGTCGATCTGGTCGTAAGTGCGGATCCTGGAGGTGCTGTACAGGATTATTCCTGACCTCCTGCTGGCCATCATATACAGGTTCCTGACCGCTTCGATGAGGAAGACCGTGCTCTTGTCCGTGAAGTCGCATGCAAGTACTATCCTGTTGCTGCCGCTCGAGGTCATGAGGGCGGAAACCGAGCCGAGCGTGGTGGTCGAGTGGGGCAGCCCCGCCGCGCTCATCTCTTTCTCCACCATGTCCCTGTAGGCGGATGCCGGATTGGTCGGAGTGACGACTATCACCTTGTCTCCGGAACGCATGTCAGCTTTGATCCACTTGACCATGTCCTTGATCTGGACTGATGTGGGGGTCGGTGCCTGGATCAGGTTCCTGAGCGTGTCGGCAAGGGATTCCACCTGCATGTCGAGAGGGGATACGATCCATGTGGACTCATCGGCGACCGCAGCGGCCTTCTTGATGTCGTTGCGTGAAACCGGACCGATGGCGAAATCGCTTTGGGCGAACCTTTCCTATGTTACGGGCATTGCTCCTCCTGAAACGTCGAAAGTATGTATGTCCAGGTTGGTACCATCCCGTCCCATGCTGCGGGCTGCAAGCAGGGAACCGCAGTACATATCCATGAAGGAGACGCGGTCTCCGGCCCTCGGAGAGGAGAACGGGATCAGCATCGAGATGCTGACGTCGTGCTTGCCCTCCCTTACGAACAGGTCGTCGAATATGTCGTCTATCCCTTTCTTTTCCTTTGCCGTGGTATCGGGCTGGTCCTCTTCGGTGGGATTGAACCCGACCACCTCTTCGGCCTTTTCCGGCTCCTGGACTGTCGTACGTCCTTCCCAGATCTCCGGATGGTATGGAATCTTCAGCTCCTGCCTGCGCTTGATCTTGTCGGAAGTCATCCCGTTGATATTCAGGATAGCCTCCTTCGAGACGTTGTATTTCTTCGCTATGGTTTCGAGGTCCTCGAACCATTTCACCTTGTGGATGAAGAAATCATCAGGACCGTTTACTGGAGCCTTCTTCTCGACGACCGTCTTTGGCTCCTGAGGGGCGGCTGCATCGCCGGCCTCCACAGCATTCCCGGCCTTGTCAGCCTGAGGTATTTCCCTGACGGGAATCATCAGGATCTGGTTCTTCTTCAGCCCATCCGTTTCGAGCCTGAGGGTGGGGTTGGACTCGTAAATCTCCTCGATGGTGACCCCGTAGGCCTTGCTGATCGAATACAGGGTCTGACGCTCCAGCACAACGTGGGAATAGTATACGTTCCCTCCGGAACGCACTTTTTCCTTTGATACTGTCACCGGCGGAGCCACGTAATCCTGGGCCGCGACCCCAGTCGGAAGGGAAGCGGTGAGACAAAGGGCTGCCAGGATATGGATTAGGGTTCTGTTCATTGGATCTTGTACAAATTGTCGGCGAAATCTATCAACCGTTTGCTGAAGGTTTTCCAGGAAAGCCTTTCCTTCTCGGCCCTGATCGAATTGATGCATAGGGTCCTGAGATTGGCGTCGGAGAAGTACTTGCGGATCTCGGCGGCGATGCAGTCAGGGTCAGCCTTCTCGGCTACAAGCCCTGTGCCGCTTTCACCAATGGATTGCCTAAGGCCACCGACGTCCGTTACGACCATCGGTACCTCGAAGTGCCAGGAGATCGCGCTGATGCCGCTCTGTGTGGCGGACCGGTAGGGGAGGACGGCGAGGTCGGCTGCGGAGAAATAATCCTTGACCTCGGAGTCCTTGATGTATTTGGTGAACAGCTTGATCCTGTCCTTTGCAGGAGAGGAATTGATGATCTCTTCGTATTTGACGAACGATCCGTATGGTTCACCGGCAACTATGAGGGTATAACTGTCGTCCAGTTTTCCGAAAGCGTGCAGGAGTATGTCGAGGCCTTTGTATTCCCTGATGAGTCCGAAGAACAGGAGATTCTTCCTGCCCGGTTCAAGTCCCAGCCTTGCTTCGGCCTCTTCCCGGGGAATCCTTTCTCCGAAATGGGCGTAGACGGGGTGGAACAGTGTGATCTTCGCAGATTTGGGCTTGAGTCTCTCAAGGTCATCCGACACTTCGTCGCAGAGGGTCACGTTTCCGGTGCAGCCGGAGAGGAAATACCTGGTGAGCGGTGCATCGAAGAACCTGGGTTCGTGGGGAATTACATTGTGAAGGATGGAAACCACCTTGCAATGCTTCTTGAGCCTCCTCGCAATATAGCCCAGCGATGGGGCGAACCAGGACATCCAGTAGCTTATTACCACCAGGTCCGGTTTCCAGTCCCTTATCGCACGGTAGGTTTTCCCGTAAGTGAACGGATTCGCCGTATCCAGGAGAGCATCGCTCTCGATGGGTACGGCGTCATCGTCCTTTGTGACGTACTGGGTCTTCCCGGGAAACAGGAAGTCAGGATACTGTCGCTTGAAATTGAATGCCTTGACCGTGTTTTCCTTTCCCAGTTCCAAGTAGAGACTTGCGTTGAACTGAGAAATCCCTCCTCTGAAAGGGTAGAAACACGATAGGAGAGCGATTCTCAAGTTACTCTTTGGTAGTTGTTGCTGTGTCTTCGGTCTCCTTGCCCTTGTTGTTCACATATTCGCTGTTGAGGCCGGCGAGAAGGGCATCGGTGATGTCGAGGTCAGGATCGCCATAGGCGACCGGAGAGGGAAGAAGGTCTCCCTGGGTCGCGATGATCATGGCATACTTGTGCTCCTCGTTGAACTTGTCGATATAGGTCTTGATCGCGTCGGCGATCTTGTTCATCATGACCTGCTGCTCCTCGGCGATCTCCTGCTGCTTCTGGCCTGCATAGTTGTTGAAGTTGGCCTGCTGCTGCTGGAGCTTCTGGCTCCTCTGCTCTGCGACGGAACGTACGAGGATACCCTTGTCGAGATCGCTCTGGAACTTGTTGGCGTCGCTCTGGAGCTTGTTGCCCCTGCGGGTGATTTCTTCCTGGATGCTCTGGGCCTTGGTCTCGAAGACGGACCTGAGATCGTTGGCCATGTCGTATTCGTTCAGGACCCTGTCAAGGTCGTACCAAACGATTGCGCCTTCCTTGGCTGCTGCCTCGACGGCCTCACCGGAGGTGACTTTCTTCTTGCCGTTGCCGTCTCCGGTCAGCTGGAAAATTCCTAGAGCTGCTACAGCCACGAGGGCCAGAATGCTGAGAATCAATGGAGTTTGTTTCATCTTATTTAATCTTTAATAATATTCCAGAATACAAAAGTAATCAAAAATTCTTAATCTCCGAAAGATAGGCCTGTATTGTCGCCTCCAGGCCCATGTAGAGGGCATCGCATATGATCGCATGACCTATGGAGACTTCGTCGGTCCAGGGAATGGTCCTTATGAAATAACCGAGGTTGTCGAGGTTGAGAGCGTGCCCGGCATTGAGTCCGAGACCTATCTCCCTCACCCTTTCCGCAGTGCGCAGATATGGCTCGATTGCCTTTTCCGGACCAAGCGGAAACTGTGCGGCATAATCCGCGGTGTAGAGTTCGACCCTGTCGCAGCCGCAGGCTTTGGCTCCCTCCGCCATAATCGGATCGGGATCTATGAATATGGATGTACGGATACCCCTGGACTTGAACCGTGCGCAGATATCCGTAAGGAATTCCCTGTTTTCCAAGGTGTTCCATCCCTGGTTGGAGGTGATGGCATCGTGTGCGTCGGGTACCAGGGTGACCTGGTCCGGAACCACTTCCATCACCAAGTCGATGAAACTCGGAATGGGGTTGCCTTCAATGTTGAATTCGGTCTTTACGGTAGGCCTGATGGCCCTTACGTCGGAATACCTGATATGCCTCTCGTCGGGCCTCGGATGGACGGTTATGCCCTGTGCTCCGAACCTCTCGCAATCCACCGCTGCCTTTTCCACATCGGGCATATTGCCTCCACGCGCGTTGCGGATGGTCGCTATCTTGTTTATGTTGACGCTGAGCCTTGTCATTCCCATTTATTATTAATGTACAACGGGACAAAAGTAGTGATTTCTGTTCAGATTTTATCAGAAATGTGCTAATTTTGAAAATTGAACATTATCGTGCCCAGATGAAGATAGCAGTATATTCCAGGGATAGGAACACATCCTCGAATCCAAGGTTCCTCTCCATGGTCGGACGGTTGAAGGAAGGTCCTTTCGAGTTCTACGACATCCATTCCGGAGAAGATATCCGCGAGAACACTGACATGGTCATGAGCGTCGGAGGTGACGGAACTTTCCTGTCGGCTTCGAAACGGGTCGGGATGTCCGGTATCCCGGTACTGGGAATAAACCTCGGCCGTGTAGGATTCCTTTCCGAATACAGTCCCGAGGAAGCTTGCGAAGCCCTTCTGGAGGGTTCCTATACCCTTGAGGACAGGGAACTCCTCGAAACAGGAGTCGAGGGGGGGATAATCGGTTCCGAGACTTCCTTCTGGCCATATACCCTCAACGAGATTTCTGTCCTCCGTTGCGGCGCTTCCATACTCGGGATAGATGTTGCGATAGACGGCAACCCTCTGCCGACATATTGGGCCGACGGACTCCTGGTCTCGACCAGCTCCGGTTCCACTGCGTATTCGTTGAGCGTGGGAGGCCCCATCTGCGTCCCTGATTCAAAGGTTCTCATCATAGCCCCCATAGCGCCGCACAACCTCAATGTCCGTCCGCTCGTGGTGCCCGACACCACGAAGATCCGGATATCCATGCGGTCCCGTGACGAAAAGGTCACGATGTCTATGGACAACCGCAATCTGGTCCTGTCGTCCGATGCGGTCATCGATGTCAAGGTGGCACAATTTTCGCTGAAAAGAGTTCGTCTTGAAAAATCCAGTTTCATCAAGGCACTCACGACAAAACTGTTCTGGGGAGAAGATATCCGGAATGGTGGAGAACAAGTTTAGGAATATGGAAGAAACAGTCAAGGTCCCGGTTCATGTGTCCATAATCATGGACGGAAACGGGAGATGGGCTCAGCAGAGAGGACACGAAAGGGTCTATGGTCATTCCCATGGAGTCGAAAGCGTCCGCGCCTGTGTGGAGGCTGCGGTGGAAACGGGGGTGAGATATCTTTCCCTCTTCGCCTTTTCCGAGGAGAACTGGGGACGTCCCGAATCCGAGGTGGATACCCTTATGGGCTTGATGTTCAAGGCTATAGCCGATGAGATCGAGGCTTTGAAGAAGCAGGGCGTAAGGTTCCGTGTGCTCGGGAATATGGAGAGGCTATCCCCGAAGCTCCGGGAGTCGATACACAAGGCGGAGGAAAGGACCGTTCCGGAACCAGGCAAGGAACCGGTGCTCGACCTTATCGTCTTCCTGAGTTACAGCGGGAAATGGGATATCCTGCAGGCCGCCAGGAAACTCGCGGTGAAATATGCTTCCGACCCTTCCGGGCTTGAGAATGTGGACGCCGCGGAATTCGGAGACCTCCTCGTAACAGCCGGGGTCCCTGATCCGGACCTTGTCATCCGTACCTCCGGAGAGCAGAGGATCAGCAATTACCTCCTGTGGCAGGCCGCATATTCCGAGCTCCTGTTCGTGGATACCCTGTGGCCTGATTTTGGAAAAGACGAGTTCCGTGCCGCGGTCTCGGAATACTCAAAGAGGAACCGCCGGTATGGAAAAGTTAAATAATTGCGTATATTTGCATCCTTGAATTTCAATGAAGCTTTTTTTGATGAAAACATATCGTCTCTTGTTGCTCCTCTTTATGTCCCTTGCCGGTCTCACGGCTTTCGGACAGGAGGTAGGGACGTCAGTCGGGCCTGTGGAGATTGATTATGACCAGCCGAAGACATACATAGTCGGAGGCGTGATGGTCGAAGGCAACCATCATTTCGGAGAGCAGCAGATCATTTCGCTGACCGGACTTCAGAAGGGCATGACGCTCACGGTCCCGAGCGACGACGTTTCCTCCATCGTCAAGAGGCTTTGGCTGCAGAGGTATTTCGAGGATGTGGCCCTGGAAATCGACCACGTCAACGAGGCTGCCGATTCCGCTTGGTTCAAGATCGTTATCAAGGAACGTCCCAGGGTGTCCTCGTGGCTGTTCACGGGAGTGAAGAAAAGCGAGGAGAAAGACCTTCGCGAAAGGCTCAGGCTTCGCCGTGGAGGTGAATTCTCCGAATATGTGGCCACGACTTCGGTAGGAATCATAAAGAAATACTATTCCGAAAAGGGTTTCCTCAATTGTGACGTGGATGTCCAGACCCAGAAGGATACCATCATCAAGAATGCCATCCGTGTCAACTTCGCGGTGAACAAAGGGGACAAGGTGAGGATCCGGGACATCAACTTCGAGGGCAACGACGGAGTCTCCGACTTCAAGCTCGCCCGCTCGATGAAGAAGACGAAGGCCAAGAAGATCTACAACTTCTTCAACAGCAAGAAATTCAACGAGAAGGAATATCCCACCGACAAGCTGAACCTGATCAGCAAGTTCAACGAGGCCGGTTACCGTGACGCCCGGATCATCAAGGACTCCATCTATTACGTTGAGCCCGGCCGCCTGGGAATCGATTTCAAGTTCGACCAGGGCAAGAAATATTACTTCAGGGACATTACCTGGACCGGTAACTCGGTACATTCCTCCGACCAGCTGAATTCCATCCTCCAGATCAAGAAAGGCGATCCCTACGACGTGGTTACGATGGAGAAGAGGCTCCGTGGAGGCGGAAAGCAGACGGACTACGATGTCTCCAAGCTCTATCGCGATGAAGGCTATCTGTTCTTCAACGTCACTCCTGTCGAGCTCAATATCGAGGGTGATTCCGTCGACGTCGAGATGAGGATTTCCGAAGGAAAGCAGGCGACGCTCAGCAACATCATCATCAACGGTAACGACCTTACCAGCGAGAAGGTGGTCCGCAGGCAGATCTATACCAGGCCGGGCGACCTGTTCAGCCAGACGAACTTCGAGAGGTCCATCAGGGAGATCGCTTCCCTGGGCCAGTTCGACCCGGAGGCCATTTCCGGCGAGGGCGGCTATTCCATCGTGCCCAACCAGCTGAACAACACCGTCGACCTTATCTACAACGTTACCGAGAAGCCTTCCAGCCAGCTGGAACTCTCCGGAGGTTGGGGTATGAAGACCTTCGTCGCTACGGTCGGTGTGAGCTTCAACAACTTCTCAACTAGGAGGATGTTCGACAAGAGCGCCTGGAGGCCCGTGCCTCTGGGTGACGCCCAGAACCTCTCTCTGCGTTTCCAGACCAACGGTACCTACTATACTTCCCTGATATTCAGTTTCACCGAGCCCTGGCTCACCCAGAAGAAGCCTACGTCCCTCAGCCTCCAGGCATATTACACCAGGCAGACGGACTCCTATCTTGCCATCGGCCTCCTCAGCAACGACAAGGTCATGCAGGTATACGGTTTCTCGGGAGGTATCGGTACAAGGCTCAAATGGCCTGACGATTACTTTACATTCTACAACGGACTCAGCTGGCAGGTGTATGACCTGAAGAACTGGTTCAGCGGTTACTTCATGTTCACGGACGGAAGGTCCCACAACCTCAGTTATACCGCAAGTCTCAACAGGACTTCGACCGACCAGCAGATATTCCCCAGGTCCGGATCCGTCTTCTCCGCAAGCGTGCAGCTGACTCCTCCTTACTCCCTGTTCAGGAAGAAGGACCTGGGTACCCTGGATGCTTCCGGCAATCCGACAAGGGTCTCGAGTTACAAGGATATCGACTATGACAAATGGTCTTCCACAGACAGGTACAAGTGGATCGAGTATCACAAGTGGAAGTTCAGTGCGGAAACCTATCTCAAGGTCTGGAAGGACCTCGTGATCATGGGTCGCGCCCAGTTCGGCTTCCTCGGATACTACAACAAGAGATGGGGTTATTCACCTTTCGAGGGATTCCGCCTCGGTGGTGACGGTATGTATGGATACGACACATATGGAGCGGACGTGATTTCGCTCCGTGGATACGAGAACTATTCCCTTACCCCTTGGGAGATCACGCCATACAACACCAACGGTTACTACGCCGGTAACATGTACGACAAGTTTACGATGGAGTTCAGGTATCCCGTCATCCTGCAGCCTCAGTCCACGATTTTCGTGCTCGGATTCCTTGAGGGAGGAAACTGCTGGTCGAACATCAAGAACTTCAACCCGTTCCAGATCCAGAGGTCTGCCGGAGTCGGCGTGAGGGTGTTCCTGCCTATGATCGGACTCCTCGGAGTCGACTGGGGATATGGCTTTGACAACCCTGAGAAGAAGAACAGGAGCCAGTTCCATTTCATGATAGGTCAGCAGTTCTGATAATAATTTGCTTTTTTATTCTTAATTTTGCACGACCTTTGCATAGGCACTAATTCAGCAAACTGATAAAATTGAAATTGATATGAAAAAGATCTTTTTGTTTGCCGCTATGGCATTGTTCACGCTCACCGCTTCAGCACAAGCGAAATTCGCTTATGTGAATTTCAACGAGATCGTGATGCTCATGCCCGAGTCTGACGCCGCGAGGACCCAGATGCAGGCCGCCCAGAAGGAAGCCAGCGATACATATCAGAGCATGGTGGACGAGGCTAACGCCAAGTTCAATGAATACCAGCAGAAGCAGGCTACCTGGACTCCTGCCATCAAGGAGAGCAAGGAGAAGGAACTCGGTGAGATCCAGAACAGGATCCAGGAATTCCAGCAGTCTATCCAGGTGGAGCTTCAGCAGCAGAATCAGCAGCTTATGGAGCCCATCCAGAAGAAGGCTCTCGAAACTGTCGAGAAGCTGGCCAAGGCCGGTGGCTATACCATGGTCTTCGATCCCGGCCAGTTCCTTTACTTCGACAAGAGCCAGTGCAAGGATCTGACTGCCGACGCAAGGAAGGCCCTCAACATTCCTGCTGGCAGGACCCTTGAGGATCTTGAGAAAGAACTCCAGGCCCAGCAGCAATAAAGAGGTATGTATTTTATTACAAAGACAGGCTAAGGCCTGTCTTTTTTGTTGACGGAACAAAAGTTCCTCTTTTTCTTCAAAATTATTGTCTTTTCTGTATTTTATTCTATACATTTGCAACGTATTTAGTGATACTGATAAAATTTCATAATTAATAATGCAACATAGGGTTATTGATGCCAAGGACGTCGTGATCAGGTTCGCCGGAGATTCCGGAGACGGAATGCAGCTCACGGGTACTCTGTTCGCCAATTTGTCGGCAGTCTACGGTAACGGCCTTTCCACTTTCCCGGATTATCCTGCCGAGATCAGGGCCCCCAAGGGTACCGTGGCAGGTGTCTCAGGTTTCCAGGTACATATCGGCAGCGGCAAGGTCAACACTCCCGGTGATTTCTGCGACATGCTGGTGGCCATGAATCCCGCGGCGCTCAAGGCTAATGCGAAATGGCTTAAGAGGAACGCGACGGTTCTGGTGAACGAGGACGCCTTTGATGACCAGGGACTGGACAAGGCAGGGTTCAAGGGGAATCCTTTCGAGGAACTCCATATCGAAGACAGGAACATAATCGTAGCTCCCATAACCAGGCTGACTGAAGAAAGCCTCAAGGACAGCGGACTGGACTTCTCTTCCATCCACAAGTGCAAGAACATGTTCACTCTGGGTATGGCATGCTTCATCTACAACCGTCCGCTCGATTATGTCTACACCTATCTGGAGGGTCGTTTCCGCAAGAAGCATCCGGAGATGATCGAGCCCAACCGGAAAGTGGTGAATGATGGCTTCAACTATGCGGCCAACATCCAGGCTGTAGCTGATACCTACACCATAGCTCCCGGCATTCACGAGAAAGGTGTATACAGGAACATTACCGGCAACCAGGCCCTTGCCTGGGGCTTCATCGCCGCATCGGAGAAATCCGGGCTGCCGCTGTTCTGCGGTTCATATCCCATAACCCCTGCTACTGCCATCCTCGAGGAACTTGCAATACACAAGAATCTGGGTGTCAAGACCATGCAGACGGAGGACGAGATAGCCGGAATATGCTCGGCCATCGGTGCTTCCTTCGCCGGCAGCCTGGCTGTTACGACCACATCCGGTCCCGGCCTGTCGCTTAAGTCCGAGGCTCTCGGACTCGCGGTCATGACCGAGCTTCCGCTGGTGGTGGTCGATGTCCAGAGGGCAGGCCCTTGTACGGGTATGCCTACCAAGACTGAGCAGACGGATCTCAACGAGGCCCTCTACGGCCGTAATGGCGAGAGCCCGCTCGTGGTGATGGCCGCCCATTCGCCGGCCCACTGCTTCGAAGCCGCTTTCAATGCAGCCAAGATAGCCATCGAGCATATGACCCCTGTCCTCCTTCTCTCGGAAGGCTTCCTTGGCAACGGTTCAGAGCCCTGGAAGATTCCTTCGATGAATGATTTCCCGGCCATCAAGCCGAGGCTGGCCAAGGCGGACGGGAACAAATTCTAGCCTTTCAAGAGGGACGGAGAAACCCTCGCCAGGGAGTGGGCGCCCGCCGGAACCCCCGGACTTGAGCACCGCGTCGGCGGTCTTGAGAAGAACCACGCCGGAGTGCTTTCCACGGATCCCGAAAACCATGCCCTCATGGTAGAGGAGCGGGCCGAGAAAGTGGCAAGGGTAGTCGCCGACATCCCTGACCTGGTGATAGACGGTCCCGACAGCGGAGACATCCTCCTGGCTGGTTGGGGCGGTACGCTCGGCCATATCCTTACGGCTGCGGAGGAATTGCGTGCAGAGGGCAGGGAAGTAAGCCGTGTGCACTTCGATTACATCAACCCTCTCCCCGGCAACACCAGGGAGGTCCTTTCCCGTTTCAGGAAGATAATCGTCTGCGAGCTCAACAGCGGACATTTCGCTTCGCTGCTGCGTTCCACCTTCCCGGACATGGATATCGTCGGATGCAACAAGGTCCAGGGACAGGTATTCCTCGTCAAGGACATAGTCGAGTCGGTTTCATCGGAATTGTCGCAATAATAAGATTACCATGGCAGAATATACTTTCAAGGATTTCAAGAGCGACCAGGAGATCAGGTGGTGTCCCGGTTGCGGGGATTTCTCCATTCTTGCGGCATTGCAGCGCACTCTCCCGCAGGTATGCAAGGAGAAGGGGATCGAGAAGGACAAGATCGTCGTCGTGTCCGGAATCGGCTGCTCTTCCAGGTTGCCTTATTATATGGACACCTACGGATTGCAC